>Ga0214923_10001637_pt1 | contig 31441 bp, 26 predicted proteins | sample LL1510_MetaG_FD_177993 | JGI IMG/M metagenome (GOLD analysis project Ga0214923, IMG submission 177993) | Freshwater microbial communities from Lake Lanier, Atlanta, Georgia, United States - LL-1510 | ecosystem: Environmental > Aquatic > Freshwater > Lake | place: USA: Georgia | collected...
TCTGGCCCCGCCGGCGTTGGCTTGTCCCGCCCCTGGACGACACCTCGCGCTGCCCCGCCCGACGGGTTCGGCCGACGCCCTATATCTGTCTGAGTGGGCGTCCCACCTTCTTGCCCAGCCCGCACTCTCGCAACAGTCCCGTACCCGAGGTGCCGCAGGACTCGTGATTGGTGAGGATGCCGCAAGTGCTCAGCGTCTGGCCCAAGAGGCGCATATCTTCTCGCCCTCGCTGCGAATTCGCGTGCTTTCAGACTGGGAGACCCTGCCCTACGAGGCCTTCTCGCCCCACCAAGACCTGATCTCCGACCGGTTGCTGGCACTCTATGAAGCCCTCACAGGACAGCTGGATCTGATCGTTGTGCCCGCTCCAAGCCTGCTGGGCCGGCTTACACCTCCGGCCTTTCTTGCCGCCAACACCTTTTTCTTTCGCGTGGGGCAGAGCCTGAGTCTGGACCGCCTGCGCGATCAGCTGCGCATCGCCGGATACAGCCCGGTGACGCAAGTGATCAGTCCCGGTGAATACGCCCTCAGAGGCGGCATCCTCGACCTCTTTCCCATGGGATGCGCACTGCCCTACCGGCTGGAGCTCTTTGACGACGAGGTCTCAACCATTCGAGTGTTTGACCCGGATAGCCAACGAAGCATCCACCCCGTGCAGGAGATTCGACTTCTGCCCGGTCGCGAATACCCGAGAGGCGACGAGGCCGCCAGCCGGTTCCGCTCCCGCTGGCGTGAGGTCTTTGAGGGCGATCCCTCGCGATCGAGCCTCTACAAAGACGCTGGCAATGGCGTGTTCGGCGCCGGGATCGAGTACTACCTGCCCCTGCTTTTTGATGAGCCCCTGGCAGACATCACCGACTACCTTCACGCCGAGGCGGGCATCTTTGTGGTTGGTGCTCTGGATGCGCCACTGCAGGAGGCCTTTTCGGATATGCGCACCCGATACAGCTTCCTGCGCCATGACATTGAACGACCCGTGTTGCCGCCCGAAGCACTGATCCTCGCCCCCGACGCCATGCATAGCCGGCTCAAGCCTTTCTCTCGGTTAAGCCTCACGGGTGGGGGCGAAGGCGCTCCAACCGTGCCAGTCCCTAACATTCGAGCAGACCGTCGTGCAGAGCACCCCCTAGGGACCTTCAAGCAGGTCGTCACGCAACTACACGAACAGTCTGAGTCGCTCGTGCTGGTCGCCGAGAGCGCGGGTCGACTCGAGACCCTTCGCCAAATGATTGAGGACACGGGTCTCGCATCCGTCCAACTGCCTGACTGGTCGTCCCTGCTTGCGGCTCATGCTGAGCCCTGCCCCCCCGAGCCCAGAGCCCTGATGCTGGTGGCATCGCTCGCTCGGGGATTCCGCGCGCCGTGGCTAGGGCTCTGCATCGCCACTGAGGCCGAGCTGTTTGCAGATAGTGAGCGGCGAATTCGAGCTGGCGGCAAGGATCGTCAGACGAATGTCGATGCGCTGATTCGAGATCTCTCGGAATTAAAAACCGGCGACCCTGTTGTTCACCTTCAGCATGGCATTGGTCGCTACATGGGCCTGGTTCACATGGACCTTGGTGAGGGCGACAGCGAGTTTCTCCACCTTGTCTATGGGGGCGATGCCACGCTCTACGTGCCCGTCTCGGCCCTGCACCTCATTAGCCGATACAGTGGAGCCAATCCCGATCACGCGCCACTTCACACGCTCGGCAGTGGCCAGTGGGAAAAGGCGCGCAGCAAGGCTGCCCGCCAGGCTCGAGACACCGCGGCAGAGCTCTTAAACCTCTATGCGCGTCGAGCGACTCGATTGGGCCACCGTTTTGCCTTTCATGCCCACGACTACGAACGCTTCTCGGAAGGATTCGGCTTTGAGGAGACGCCCGATCAGCTGGCTGCAATACATGCTGTGGTTCAGGACATGATTCGAGACCAGCCCATGGATCGGCTCGTCTGCGGTGATGTTGGGTTTGGCAAGACAGAGGTCGCCCTTCGTGCTGCGTTTATTGCAGTGATGGATGGGCGGCAGGTCGCTGTTCTCTGTCCCACCACCCTGCTGGCCGAACAGCACTTTCAGACCTTTAGCGATCGCTTCTCGAGCTGGCCCGTTCGAATCGCGGAGCTCTCCCGATTTAAGACCGCCAAGGAAATCAGCGCGGCCCTTGAGGGTCTGGCCGACGGGCGGCTCGATATCGTGATCGGAACCCACAAGCTGCTCTCAGCCCAGACCAAGTTCAATCGACTCGGCCTCGTGATTATTGATGAGGAGCATCGATTTGGCGTGCGCCAGAAGGAGGCCCTCAAAAACCTTCGGGCAGAGGTTGACGTACTCACCCTCACGGCCACGCCCATCCCCCGGACGCTCGCCATGAGCATGGAGGGGCTGCGCGACTTTTCCATCATTGCGACAGCACCCCAGAGGCGGCTCGCCATCAAGACCCTCGTGCGACGCGAGACCTCAGATTCGGTTCGAGAGGCACTCCTGCGAGAACTCAAGCGCGGAGGTCAGGCCTACGTTCTGCACAACGAGGTTGAGACCATTCGCAACCGGCTAGAGGCACTCTCCTCACTGGTCCCCGAGGCGCGAATTGGGGTGGCCCATGGCCAGATGGGCGAGCGTGACCTCGAGCGGGTCATGCGCGACTTCACCCAACAACGCATCAATGTTCTGCTCTGCACCACCATCATCGAGACCGGCATCAATGTTCCGACGGCCAACACCATCGTCATTTTTCGCGCAGACAAGTTTGGACTCGCACAGCTGCATCAGCTTCGCGGGCGCGTGGGCCGCTCACACCATCAGGCCTACGCCTACCTTCTCATACCCGATGAGAACGCCATGAGCAAGGATGCTGGGAAGCGACTGGAGGCGATCCAGGCCATGGAAGAGCTCGGGAGTGGCTTCTATCTGGCCATGCACGACCTCGAGATTCGGGGGGCCGGGGAGGTACTCGGAGACAATCAGTCCGGCAATATGACGGAGGTGGGGTTCTCCCTTTACTCAGACATGCTTCAAGAGGCAGTCGCTGCGCTAAAAGCAGGTCGTGAACCCGACATGGATGCACCCCTGCAGGCGGTGACAGAGATCAATCTTCATGTGCCCGCCCTGCTCCCTGCCGACTATTGCGCAGACATTCACGAGCGGCTCATGCTGTATAAGCGGCTTGCGAGTGCCTCAACGCAGGACGAACTCTCTGAGCTTCAAGAGGAACTCATCGACCGCTTTGGACGTCTCCCCGACCCCGCCCGCGCCCTGCTCGAGACCCACCGTCTGCGACTGCGAGCACAGGAACTTGGCATCAAAAAACTAGATGCAACCAACGACTCCATCACGCTGAACTTCACGGGTGAAGCTCCGATCGACCCCACCCGGATTGTGACCCTTATTCAGCGAGACAAACGCTTTCGTCTGGCGGGCCAAGACCGTATTCGATTTGCTGCAGAGTCCGACGATCTTGCCTCGCGCATGATGCTCATTCGGGAGGCACTCGGACACCTGTTTATGGAGAAAAACGCCGCGTGAACACAGACCTCCTGCATCGGCTCATTGCAAGCCCTGGCGTCAATTCATTCGGCGAAGTCACGAGCGCTCCGGCCTCTCATAAGGAGACGCTCGACCGAGCCGTCGCCCAGGCCATGGACTCAGGCGGGTTTAAGGCGCAACCCTCGCCCCTGAGTCATCCGCTCGTGCTGTCAGAATCGATGAGCCGCCACCATGCCGGCAGCCTTGAGTGGCCGGCACTTCCGAAGGCTTTAGGGCCGCACCTACTGAGACAGCTAGAACCCCTGGCTCACAGCCTCAGAATTGATCTCGCGTTCGTCCCCAGCGGACGACGGCTCTCGGATTTTTCCGTCCTCGCCATGGACATGGACTCCACCGTCATCACCATCGAGTGCATTGATGAGCTCGCAGCTTTCTGCGGCAAGAAAGAGGAGGTTGCCGCCATCACCGAGGCAACCATGCGGGGAGAGATCAAGGACTTTTCCGAGAGCCTTCTTCGTCGAGTGGCCATTCTGGGTGGCATCCCCGAGACAGCCATTGAGGCTGTCATTCAAAACTCTCTGCGCTTTAGTCCGGGAGCCCAAGAACTCCTCCAATCATCAAGGGCGGCTGGCCTTCAGACAGTGCTGGTCTCCGGCGGCTTCACACCGTTTGCATCCTATGTTGCGCAGCAGCTCGGGTTCGATCACTACCGAGCCAACACCTTGGGCGTGGAATCGGGGCGGCTTACAGGCACCGTGCTGGGTGAAATCGTAGACGGCCGCATCAAACAACAGACGGTCGAGGAGTCTTGCGTGTTGCTCGGGGTGAATACGGATCGAGCAATCGTGGTGGGCGACGGATCGAATGATCTGCCCATGATGTCCGTGGCCGGGCTGAGCGTTGCCTACCGAGCAAAGCCAGCCGTGCGCGCCAAAGCCCATTGCGCGATTGACTTTGGGCGACTCGATAGCATTCTGCTTGGCCTCTGCGCGCCCGACATGAGGCGCTAGGACTGTCGGCGCTCGCGCGTATCGAGGGACTCGGGCGTGTTCAGGTTCAGAAAAGCATCGGCCTCATCGAAGCAAACACGCACGGCGCCCATCTGCTCTGCCCACGCCTGTGCGCTGCGCCCCCCAGAGGCCAGATACGCATCCAGCGCATCAAACAGAGAGGCTCGTATAAGAAGAAACACGGGATGGGCCTGCTCCCCCCCGTCCTCTTGCGTGACTGGCAGGGCCAGCTGAGCGCCGGCCGCCTTCGCAGCGCGAAGCAGACGCTCCACAAGGTCGAGCGGAAAATCCGGAACATCGCACGGAACCACCTGCACCCATTGGGCGTCGCAGCGGCTTCGCGCAGCGGCCACGCCTGCGAGCGGTCCAAGAAATTCCTGGGTTAGGTCCGAAACCACAGGCACGCCAAGCTGCGCGTATTCGCTGTGGTTCCGATTGGCGCTGACCAGCACCGACTGGACCTGCGGTGCAAGGCGGCGGATAGCCCGCGCAGCCAAGGCCTCACCGCCAAGCCGAAGAAGGCCCTTGTCCTCACCGAGCATCCGGGCGCCACGCCCACCCGAGAGGACAAGTCCACACACCCCATCGGGGTGCACGCCTAGCCCTCCACGCCCTGACTGGCGAGGAACTCCTCATAGCTGCCCTGAAAGTCGAGCACGCGTCCATCGGCCTTCATTGCCCAGATACGGGTCGCTACCGCGTTCACAAACTCTCGATCGTGGGAGACCACAAAGAGCGTTCCCTGGAACTTCTCGAGCGCGAGCTGCAAGGACTCGATTGATTCCATGTCGAGATGGTTGGTTGGCTCATCCATGATGAGCACGTTGCTGCGTTGGAGCATGAGACGACCGAAGGTCATTCGATGCTTTTCTCCGCCCGAGAGCACCTTGACCGCCTTGTGAACGTCCTCGCCAGAGAAGAGGAGCCGTCCGAGAATGGACCGAAGGGCCTGATCGTCATCGCCCTCCTGTGCGTAGCGCTGAAGCCAGGCTGTTAGCGTGACGTCCTGTTCGAACTCGGGATAGACATCCTGAGCCATGTATCCAATCGCGGCGTTCTCGGCCCACTTCACCAGGCCCTCATCGGCATCGATGCCACCAAGCGCAGCACCGACCATGGTCTTCACCAGCGTGGACTTACCCGCACCGTTGGGACCAACGATTGCAATCTTCTCTCCCGCCTCCACCATCAGCGACACCTTGTCGAGCACCTTCACACCATCAAACGCTTTGGAGACGCTCTGAAGGTGAACGGCCTGACGGTAGAGGGGTTTGGCCTGCTCAAATCGGATGAAGGGGTTCTGGCGAGAAGAGGGGCGGACCTCCACAGCATCGGACTGAATCTTGTCGATGAGCTTGCGCCGAGAGGTGGCTTGCTTGGCCTTCGATTTGTTGGCTGCGAATCGACGAACAAACTCCTGCAGCTCAGCCACACGCTCCTTGCTCTTTGCGTTCGCAGCCATGAGCCGTGCACGCGACTCCGTGGCCGCAAGCATGTAGTCATCGTAGTTGCCCGGGTAGATCCGAATCTCGCCGTAATCCACGTCCGCCATGTGTGTGCAGACCGAATTCAAAAAATGTCGATCGTGAGAGATGATGATCATCGTGCAATTGCGCTCGTTGAGCAGGTCTTCCAGCCAACGAATGGTGTCGATGTCCAAGTTGTTGGTAGGCTCATCCAGAAGCAGCACGTCTGGGTTTGAAAAGAGCGCCTGAGCCAGAAGCACTCGAAGTTTCCATCCCGGGGCAATCTCCCGCATCGGACCGTTGTGCTGCTCAATCGGAATGCCAGCACCAAGGAGCAATTCACCCGCACGCGCCTCTGCGGTGTAGCCATCAAACTCGGCAAAACGCGCCTCAAGGTCAGCGGCGCGCATATAGTCCTCCTCGCTCGCATCGGGGTTTGCGTAGATTGCATCGCGCTCAGTCATGGCCGCCCACATGTCCTCGTGACCCATCATCACCACATCCAGCACCCGAATGTCCTCGTAGGCAAACTGGTCCTGCCGGAGCTTTCCGAGTCTGACATTTGGCTCCTTCATCACCGTGCCACTGGTCTGCTCGAGGTCGCCCCCTAGGATCTTCATGAAGGTCGACTTCCCGCACCCATTCGCGCCAATCAGGCCATAGCGGTTGTTGTCGGTGAACTTGACCGAGACATTTTCAAACAGGGGCTTCGGCCCGAACTGCATGGTGATATTGGCTGTGGACAGCATGAGAGGCGCTCTATAAAGGAACTCTAGGAAACCCAGCGGCGGGCATTTCTGAACATCAGCATCCAGGGGGACTCGACCCCGAGGTCGTGAAACGCTGCGGGTGCCCACGATAGCGTAATCGTTCGAAACACGCGTTCAGGATGGGGCATGAGGATGGTGACTCGGCCATCCTCGTTACAGACCCCCGTGATGCCATGCGGAGATCCATTCGGATTGGCTGGATAACGTTGAGCGGGCTTTGCAGCCGCGTCAACATAACGCATCACTACGTGGGCATCAGACATGATCTGAACTCGCGGACCCCAGTCCGCCCGGCCCTCGCCGTGAGAGACCACCACCGGAAGGCGGGCGCCGGCCATATCTCGAAAGAATAAAGAGGGCGACTCGGTGATTTCCACGCACGACAGCCGCGCCTCGAACTGCTCTGAGCGGTTACGCGAAAATCGGGGCCAGGCCTGTGCACCCGGAACAAGGCGGGCGAGGCCGCTCATCATCTGGCAGCCGTTACAAACCCCGAGCGCAAATCGACCAGTATCGGCAAAGAAGCGCTCAAAGGCCTCTCGTAACGGGACATGGTGGAGGATGCCCTTGGCCCACCCCTGCCCCGCCCCAAGCACATCGCCATACGAGAAGCCCCCGCAGGCAGCAAGCCCGACAAAGTTGTCTAACCTCACACGCCCTTCGGCGAGGTCGGACATGTGCACATCCCACGCATCAAAGCCTGCTCGGTCAAAGGCCGCAGCCATCTCCACCTGTCCATTGACGCCCTGCTCACGCAGAATGGCCACACGCGGGCGCACACCTCGATTCACCATGGGTGCCTGGAGCGTTCGGAGTGCGTCAACCAGGCCCGAGGGAAGGTGCGTGGGCATGGGTGAGTCAGCCAAGAGAGAGTCCTCTGCCTCCTCGGCGACGGCCTCTGGGTTGTCACGCTGAGAGGCGATTTTCATCGAGACGGATTGCCAGAGCGCCTGGAGACTTTTTCGTGAGGCCTCCATCACACACTTGGCGTCTCGATAAATCTCAATCTGATCTCGAGGATTGGGGCTTCCAATCTCAAAGGCGTGGCGGGCCAGATCATGGCTTCGCAGCAGATCCATAAATTCAGTCCGTCGCGCGCGAGGAACCTGGACCACGGCACCGAGTTCCTCATTGAATAGGGCCGAGAGCGTGAGCTCATTTCTCTGCACGGAGACCTGTTCAGGACGGATCTTGAAGTCACCCCAGTCAGCGGCAACCGGATCGATGGTCAGGAGGTCAATATTCACGCTGATGCCGCACCGAGAGGCAAAGGCCATCTCGCAGAGGCAGGCGAGCAGGCCACCGTCCGAACGGTCGTGATACGCCAGCAAGAGGCCTTCGCGCGCTCGTGCTGCTTGCAGCGCTGAGCGGAGTCGCGGCAGCATCTCGGGCTCATCCAGGTCGGGTGGGGCACCTCCGAAGACGCCAAGCGTCTGGGCCAGGATCGAGCCGCCCAGCCGCTGACGACCGCGACCGAGGTCGATCAGGATGAGTACGGTGGCCTCTCCCTCCACATGCAAGACCGGTGTGAGCACCTGACGCGCATCATCGATGGGGGTCACTGCCGTCAAGTTGAGGGAGACAGGCGAGATCACGCTGCGCTCCTCGCCGTCCTCCTGCCAGCGCGTGCGCATGCTCAGAGAGTCCTTCCCAACAGGTATGGACAGGCCAAGGCGAGGGCAGAGCTCGAGTGCAAGGGCACGGACCGCCTCGTAAAGGGCGGCATCTTGGCCGGGTTCCCCACAGGCAGCCATCCAGTTCGCACACAGCTTGACCTGCTCAAAAGAGGGGATGGGCGCGGCCATGAGATTCGTGAGGGCCTCGCCCAGCGCCATGCGAGCTGAAGCCGCAGGATGCGTGATCGCCAGCACGGGGCGCTCACCCAACGCCAGGGCCTGCCCACCCAGGCCCTCAAAATCCCAAAGTGTCACGGCGACGTCAGCCACCGGGGTCTGCCAGGGGCCGACCATCTGGTCTCGGGCCGTGAGTCCGCCCACCGTTCGATCGCCGATGGTGATGAGAAATTGTTTGCTCGCAACAGCTGGGTGCGAGAGCACTTGACTCACAAGCTCATCGAGTAAGAGCTCGGAAAGATCGAGAGGCTCGCTGGTCTGGGTCTCGCTTCGCACGTCACGGTGCATCTTCGGAGGCTTGCCAAGAAGCACTGAGAGCGGCAGATCGACGGGCTGATGATCGGAAGGGGCCAGCGCATCCCGAAGCTCAAGACGGTCCTCGGCGGTGGCCTCACCAACAACAGAAAACGGGCAGCGCTCACGTGCGCAGAGAGACTTAAACAGGGGGAGGTGGGAGGGTTCGATTGCAAGGACATATCTCTCCTGCGATTCGTTGCACCAGATCTCTGCGGGGGAGAGCCCCCCCTCATCGAGCGGAACTGCCCTGAGCTCAAAGCGACCACCCCGCCCCGCTCCATGAACCAACTCCGGAAACGCGTTGGAGAGGCCGCCCGCACCCACATCATGAATCGAGAGGATGGGATTGGATTCGCCCAGGGCAACACACGCATCGATGACTTCCTGCGCTCGTCTCTGAATCTCGGGATTGCCCCGCTGAACGGAATCGAAATCGAGGGCCTCTTGATTTGCGCCGGTCTGCATGGAGGAGGCAGCGCCCCCTCCCATTCCGATGCGAAGGCCTGGGCCACCCAGCTGAATAAGCAAGGCACCCTCAGGAATGGGGCGCTTGCCCTGCTGGTCATCCCGAAGGACCCCAACGCCCCCTGCCAGCATGATGGGCTTGTGATAACCCCAGCGCCGACCCCCGTGCTCGAGATCGAGGGTTCGAAAGTAGCCCAGAAGCCCAGGGCGACCAAACTCGTTGTTGAAGGCGGCGCTGCCCAGCGGCCCCTCGGTCATGATGGAAAGGGGCGATGCAAGTCGGGAGGGTTTAAAGGCCCCACCAGAAAAATCAATGCTCGAGACCGAGAAGCCTGTCAGTCCCGCTCGCGGCTCTGCACCCCGACCTGTAGCGCCCTCATCTCGGATCTCGCCACCCGCGCCCGTCGCCGCGCCCGCAAAGGGGCTGATGGCCGTGGGATGGTTGTGGGTCTCTGCCTTCAGAACCGTGTGCAGCGGCATATCAACAGACCGATAAGGGCCCGGCTCTCCAGCCGGCGGCGTGAGCCTTCGGGCAGACGACCCCTGAAGGACAGCGGCATTGTCTGCATAGGCCGACAATGTGTAAGCCGGCGTGACTGCGTGGGTGTGTCGAATCATGGAGAACAAGGACTCGTCCTGCCTAACGCCATCGATCGTGAAATCCGCGTTAAAAATCTTGTGCCGACAGTGCTCGGAATTGGCCTGCGCGAACATCAACAACTCGACATCGGTGGGATCCCGGCCAAGCGCTCGGTACGCTGAGGAGAGATAAGCCAACTCATCTTCCGAGAGGGCCAAGCCGAGGCGCTCGTTGGCTGCGTGAAGGTCCGCCAGCGGCACATGAACGAGCGATTTAGCCTGCGGCTGAGAGAACCAACCAAGGGGAGCCTCGCCCACACAGGCCTCTTCCACCATGCGGTCATGCAGAAGCGGGGCAAGGCATGGGACTTCTGCCGTTGAGCACCGAAGCAGGTAACGAATACCCCGCTCAAGACGAGAGACCTCAGTGAGGTTGCAGGCGTGAAGAATGTCTCGCGCCTTGGACGACCAGGGAGAGTGAGTTCCTCTGCGCGGGAACACCCAGAGCACCTGTTGGCCGCGGGCCGGCGGCTCGAAGGCATCGCCATGAAGATCGAGCAGGCTCTCGAGCGAGGGTCTTTTCTCTGGGCCGAGCGACGGGGCCTGAATCAGATACGCCCACTCTGCCTGAAGGTCAGAGATAGCTGACTGCGTCTTGAGCCTGCTCAACAACTGGGCCTTACGGAAGGCCGATAGCGCGGGGCCTCCGGGCAGGCAGGTGGACTGGGTCATCCCCTCATTTTATAAGAGCCGGCCCGCGGACAGCCGAAGCCGCTCCTGACAACGACTTGCGAGGGACTCATCATGCGTCACCACAATCACAGTGGTGCAAAGACGCTTTTGGAGATCAAACAAGATGGACATGACGCGCTCACCATTTTCTGCGTCAAGGCTGCCGGTGGGTTCATCTGCAAAAAGCAGCTCTGGCTCGCTCACGAATGCTCGAGCCAGCGCCACCCGCTGCTGTTCACCGCCCGAGAGCGTGCTTGGGAAGTGCCCTGCGCGATCGGCGAGGCCAACCTGGACGAGAAGCTGGTGGGCCCGAGACTCCGCATCTGTCCGTCCAGACAACTCCAAAGGGAGCATCACATTCTCAAGGGCGGTGAGCGAAGGGAGCAGCTGGAAAGACTGAAAGACGAAGCCCAAATGCCCATTGCGGGCCTGCGCCCGATCCTCTTCGCTCAAGGCCGAAATGGGACGTCCCGCCCAACGCACCTCGCCCGAGGAGGGCACATCGAGCCCCGCCAAAATACCCAACAGGGTGGATTTGCCGCAGCCCGATGGCCCCAAAATGGCCAGCGAGCGACCGGGCGCCAGTTCAAATGAGACATCCCTCAGAATGTCGAGGGTGGCTTGCCCGTCCGAGACGCTCTTACTCACCCCCCTTGCCTCAATCGCCCACTCCAATGCCATCTTTCCTTCCCCAATTCTTGTTTGTCATTCTCGCTGCGGTGCTAGCGCTCTCGGGCTCGCGACCCGTCGAAGCTCAGCAGGCCGACGAGCGTGTCCTGCTCGTCTACGGAGACAGCCTATCAGCCGGCTATGGTTTGTCGACACTGGAGGCTTGGCCCGCGCTTTTGCAAGCGCGAATCATCTCTCAGGGTCTGGGCTATCGCGTCATTAACCGCAGCCTCTCCGGTGAAACCACTTTCGGCGGCCTTCAGCGCCTCGAGCGCGTTCTTAAGAAGGAGCGTCCGCGGGTGGTGATTCTCGCGCTAGGGGCCAATGATGGCCTCAGAGGCCTGTCTGTGGATGAGACGCAGGCCAACCTCAGGCGCATGATTCAGCTGTCACAACAAGCTGATGCCAAGGTGCTCCTCGTTGGAATTCGACTTCCGCCCAACTATGGCCCAGCGGCCTCCAAGACGTTTGAGGCGATGTTTGCTCGGCTGGCACAGAGTCAGCGCGTAGGCCTCGTACCCTTCATGCTTGAAGGGTTCGCAGCGGATGAGACCTACTTCCAGCCTGACAGAATTCACCCCACGGCTCGGGCCCAGCCACTCATTTTGAAAACCCTCTGGCCCTCTATCGAGCCGCTGCTCAGACCCTAGCTGGCGATGCCCGGATTGCCCTTCATGCCGATGAGCCTTGGCACGTTAGGCATGCGCGCAGAGATGCGTTTCTTGTCAATGAGCCACTTTTCCACCACGTCCCAGACCGGCTCACCGGAAGCGCCCTCCGCAACCGGGGCCCAGCCCGCAACGCGGTAGGTCTTGTGTGCCTCGATCGGCCTGCCTTTGAGTCGCATGTCCTGGATGCGCCGACCCATTCTTTCTCGGGGCGCACACGTGTAGGTGAGACCACCCACTCTGACCATGTCACCGCCCTGCTGATAATAGGGATCGGGATTGAAGAGGTTGTCGCAGACATCCTCCAAGATCGTCTTGATCGTCTCACCAGTCATCTCCGTGAGCGTGGAGTGTGAGTAGGTGGTGGCCGTCTGGTCCATCACATGCTCGCGGGTAATGGTCTGACCGGAGAGCAGGCTGGTTCCCCAGCGAAATCCCGGCGAGAAGGCGATGTCCGCACCCCTCACTTCCATAAGGGCATCGCAGATCAGTTGATCAAAGGTGCCGTTGAAATTTCCCCGGCGATACAGAAGCCCATCCGTCACGGCCAGGGGTTGCGAGAGGCGAGTCGCATAGGGCGCGCGAACCCGCTCAATCAGCGCTGACATATCGGCATCTGCCGTCAACACATTGGCAAAGACCGGCAGCAACCTGTAGCGGAAGTCCGCGACGCGGCCTGCCTTCACCTCCAGATCGAGCACACCCAGAAACTTTCCATTGGACCCCGCATTGGTCACTAGAGTGACGCCACCCGCGTTCTTGACTGGGACGGGACTCACCACCCCATCGTGGGTGTGACCACCCAGAATGGCATCAATGCCACGAACACGCGAAGCCATCTTCAAATCAACGTCCATGCCGTTGTGAGAGAGCACCACCACCACCTGAGCACCTTTGGACCGAACCTCATCCACCATCTTTTGCATGTTCTCTTCCTGAATACCGAAGGTCCAGTCAGGAACAAAGTAGCGAGGATTGGCAATGGGCGTGTAGGGAAAGGCCTGGCCGATCACGCCCACAGGCACACCGTTCTGCTCGCGGATGACATAGGGCTTAAAGACAGGGTCACCGAAGTCTGCAGTCTTCACGTTCTGAGCGAGGAACTCGACGCGACCTGAGAGATCATTGCGAACAATCTGCATGACCCGGTCTTGACCGTAGGTGAACTCCCAGTGCGCCGTCATCATGTCTACGCCCAACAACCGAGTGGCCTCCACCATGTCCTGCGCCTTGGTCCAGAGCGAGGTGGCCGAGCCCTGCCAGGTATCGCCGCCATCGAGGAGGAAGGCCCCAGGTCGGCTGGCGCGCATCCTTTTAATGAGGGTTGCAAGGTGTGCAAAGCCTCCCACCTTCCCGAACACGCGCGCTGCGGCCTCGAAGTCGAGTGCCGTGTAGGCGTGCGAAAGGGCAGAGCCTCTGGCGAGCTTGGCCTGCCTTGCCAGATGGGATCCCACTAGGTGAGGCATCTGGCCTTCCATAGACCCAACGCCAATGTTGACCGAGGGTTCCCGAAAGTAGATCGGAAGCAGCTGGGCGTGGCAGTCGGTGAAATGCAAAAAGCTCACCTGGCCAAACCGTGGCACCGAGTAGAGGTCCTCGCCCCGGCTTGCAGCCCGAGCGGCCTGGGCCCAACCACCAAAGAGGCCACTTGCGCTGCCCGCGGCCATAACCCCAACAAATTCGCGCCGAGACAGGTGCATGGCCGAAGGCCTCTTAGTTCTTGTTCACCGGGGACTCTGGGTCGAGCAGCAGTGCCATGAGGTCCTTCATTTGGGCCTCGGTGAGCATCTTCTCGTGACCAAAGCGCGGCATGTTGGTGCAGAGGTTGAACGCCTTGGCGTTGAAAATCTTTGCCCACGTGTACTTCACCACCGCCTCGGAATCCCCTCTTAGCTTTCCGAACTGATAAAGACTTGGCCCAAGCGTTCCGTAGGAGATCTCGGCCTTCGAGATCTGGTGGCAGTTGTAGCAATTGCCTCCGTTGGGCTCTCCTGCCTTGTCGCTCCAGGTGGCGCCCCGGCCGCTCTGAGCCTCGACTTCGCCCTTGCGCCAATCCCCCAAAAACTTCCCGTCTGCTGGATAGACCACCTTGGCCAACTCAGCAGCCTCGAGCCGCCTCTGGAGGGCCGCATCGATGGGCTTGCCCGAGAGATCTGCGGCCGAGCATGCGGCATTCACCTCGTCTTGATTGATGCGATCGATGTGGGCCTGGCCACGTGTTTGAAAAGAGGCCTTCATCATGTCTTTGCCAAGGCGGTCAAAGTCAGCGGCTGTGTAGTTCATGGCGCAACCACCAATCAAAGCAAGTCCAATAAAGAGCGCCAATGCAGGAAGTTTCTTCATATCCATTCCGGTTACTCGGGAAAAAGGGTCTAGCGCTTAATGGTGGGTGCGAGTGAAGCGACACCCTTTCCGTTTACGCCCATGTAAGTCGAGAGGGCGAGGGTGACCTCCGAGCCGAACTTCGGCTCCGGAAAGCGCTGTTGTCGAAAGCAGTCATTGAGTCGCTGCTGCATTGGCCAGAGCTGAGAGTTACTCACTCGATAGGCAGGCCAAGAGGTATAGGCCTCCCCAGCGGGCTTGTTGGTGGTGAGGTTGGGCAGGGCCTGCAGTCGGATGCGGGTGTTCTCAGCGGAGTGGCAGGTCGCGCACGAAAAGTCGTAAGGGCCCGCTCGATAGAAAAAAGCCCGCTTTCCAAGCTCGTACATGCGCTTTTCTTCTGGGTGCTCTTGGGGCAGGTTCAAGGGCATGCCCTTTGATGCGGCAGCAACATAAGTGGCGAGGGCGACGATCTTTTTGTGGTCGCCCTGGTTGTAAGAGGTGACCTTTGGCTCACTGATGCCTTGAATGGTCTGCATGCAGTAGGCCAGACGCGTCTCCAGATCCATCACGCGCCCCGCATCAGAGAAGTACCTGGGGAGTGTGACGTAAGCGCCCTTCACCACCCCGGGGCCCTGGCCAAGATTGCAGGTCTCAAAGGATGCCTTGTTGGGACCGTCTTTCTTTTTCCAGAGTTCTTCGCCCTCGGCCTCCCAGAGTTCAGCAGGATTCCCGTCCGCGATCATCTCGCGGTACTTATCGATGCCTTTTTCGGTCTCCGACTTCTGCGCCCAGGCACCCGAGACTGCCGCCATCAAAACCAAAAGGGCCGACCCAACCTTCACTACTCGCATCTGCGCTCTCCTGCGTGATTAGGCGGTAACCAAGACCTCGTCCGTGCGACTGTCGCCTTTGTTGTCCTTCCAACTGAGGGCGACCTTGTCTCCGACCTTGGCACCCTTCACTTTGAACTGCAAGTAGGGATTCTTGGAGACAGCCGGACCCCACTGGGCCGTGAGCACCGTCTTGCCATTCAGCGTTGCAGTGACCTCCTGGATAAACCACGCCGGCACAATCTGGCCGTCGGCACCCTTTCGCTGACCGGTCTCCATCTCGTGCGCCATCAGCACCCGAACATCAGCAGCATCGCCCGCAAGGCGAGCACGAATTCTCATTGGGCTTCCCATCTGATTCTCCTTAAATTAGCCGCCGCAGCCGCCAAGGGTGACTTTGATCTCTTTCTTGGCCATGTAGAACTTGCCGTTGGCCTTGACCAAGGCGTAGACATCAGAGCTCTGGCCCATCTTGACGCGCATGGACACGTCGGCCTCTGCGTCCGGAGTGAGCTGAAAGACCCCCGCAAGCATGTTCGGGTTCTTCTCGACCATCACCGCCAAGAACTCGGTCTTGGCAAGCTTGCTCGCCACGCCCACCGGAACCACCGCACCATTCTCGGCAATGTCGGGAGATGTGATGACGACATCGACGCTGACGGCGGGTGCGCCTGCACCCATCACCTTAAAGCTCTCGGCAATTGATTTGGTCTCAAACCACTCCTTTGTCCACCCCGAGGCGAAGGCGGGCGAGGAAGAAAAAAATCCCATCGCGCTGAGCGCAGCATAGAGGGCTGCCCCGCCACCTGCTTTGAGAACTTCTCGTCTGTTGCCTTGCATACCCTGCTCCTTAGTTGAACTGCTTCACAGTTTAATTTGGCTTTGCCTTTTGGGTGTTCATGCCCCTGGCTGGACCCATGCCCCGATTCTGCTCTGCGAGATTCCCGTGGCTATCGAGCGCTGAGAGCGGGAGAAAAGAACTCACCTCCACTGTCTTCGCACAGTCCTTCATACAGGCGACGTTGCGCACGTCGGGACGGCCCTTCACATCGAGCAGGCCATGATCGGTGGTCATGCCAAGGCGGTTGGGCATTCGGGCCTGAACCGAGGCGATGTTTGTATTTGAGAGGACGAAGTCTGCGGGAATGATGTCGCCCAGGTGAAGCATGTAACCCACCACGGCATAGACCTCCTCCACGCTCAGAGACTTGGGAGTGGTCCAAGGCATGGCTCGGTTTACGTAGTCCCACAAGGTGGAGACTGTTGCAACCTTCATCAGGGTGGTGCGTTGAGGAAAATCGAGTCGCCGCAGGTTTGCGACACGACCGGAGGCAATATCGGCTGCTGTTGTGCCACCCACAATCGGTGTGAAGACCTCACCGCTCTCTCCAAAAATGCCGTGGCACCCTGCGCATTTGGACTCCCAGACCTCCTGCCCCTTCGAGACCGAGCCCGAGCCCACTGGAAGACCCTTGAAGTCGGGGCGAACATCAATATCCCATGCGGCGATTTCAGCGGGGGTGGCCGCCCGACCAATGCCCTGAAAAGAGAGGGGTTGGGCGGCAGACGCAACGCCCATGAAGGCGGCCACTCCCGCAAGAATCAGGAAGCCCCTAGCGCACTTGGACATTGCTCACCTCGCCGGACTCTGCGACCCGCCAGGACTGAATCATGTTGTTGTGATAAATCGAGCGCGTGCCCCGGACGGCTCGCAGTTGTTGGATACGGGGCTGCACATAACCGGTCTCATCGATGGCGCGCGACTGCAAGATGGCCGGCGACCCGTCCCACACCCAGTCAACATTGAAGCGAGTGAGCGCCTTGGGAAGAGGGGTGCCCTCGAGGCGGGCCGTACGCCAATTCTTTCCGCCATCAACCGAGACATCCACTCGACGAATACGACCGCGGCCGGACCAGGCCAGCCCCGTGATGTTGTAGAAGCCTCTGTCGAGCAGCACCTGCCCCCCGGAGGGTGAGGTGATGACCGATTTGCATTCCTGAATGCCGCTGTATTGACGATGAAGGCCGTCTGGCATCAGGTCGATATAGTGCACGGCCTCATCTTTTGTGGCCCAGGGCTCATCGCCCACCTCAAGCCGCCTGAGCCACTTCACCCAAGAGACCCCCTGAATACCCGGCACGACAAGACGCAACGGATAGCCATTCTCCGGTCGAAGCATCTCGCCGTTCATGCCATAGGCAACGATGACATCGTCAAGGGCGCGAGACATGGGAATCGTGCGGGTCATGCCCGATCCATCTGCCCCCTCGGCCAACACATAACGCGCGGACTTTTTGTTCAGCCCACAGTGGTCCAGAAGCGTTGAGAGCAACACGCCGGTGAACTCGCAGCAAGAGATCATTCCGTGGGTGTACTGGACGGTGGGCACAGCAACATTTCCCCACTCCATGGCCGTGTTGGCTCCGCACTCAATAAAGTGGATGCGCGAGACCGAAGGCAGACGCATGATGTCGTCCATCGTATAGACGCGCGACTCTCGTACAAGGCCATGGACCATGAGTCGGTGCTTAGAGGGATCGATATCCCACCAGCCTTGGTGATGTCTTTCAAAGTGCAGCCCACTGGGCGTGATCATTCCAAAGGAGCCCTGCAGCGGCGTGAAGGCCACCGAGGCGGCTGATACGCGAGTCAGGCCCGGACTCTCGCGTCTCTGAAGCGCCTTCTCATACTGGGAGGGCTGGCCGTAACCCGATGACGCCACCCCCTGTCCCAAGAGGGTGGAATGGGGAGGCAGATTCAAAATGTTGGGATCACCTGCCGCAGACGTCGACTGCGCGACAGCGCGTGGTCCGAGCCCAAGGCCAAGCGACAGGCCTGCCGCCGAGGCCGTCAAAAACTTGCGACGCATCACCGCAGGCGAGCGTGCATCGCTCGAAGCAAGAAAATTTTCGGGCGCCTTTTGAAGGAGGCCGGGCTTTGCCGTCATGGCCTTAGAAGAACACGTGTTGCATTCGCCAACACCTAGGGCAAAGCCTGATGCAGGGCAGCGACTCGTTCCACCTCGTGGGCAGACCCCAGAATCACCGGGATGCGCTGGTGAACCTGCTCAGGCTGGACATCCAAGAGCCGAGCGTGTCCTGTGGAAGCAGCCCCGCCTGCCTGTTCGACAAGAAGAGACATGGGATTGGCCTCGTACATCAGGCGAAGACGACCCGGCTTGGCTGGGTCTTTGGTATCTTTGGGATACAGAAAGATGCCACCGCGCATGAGGATGCGATGGACATCGGCCACCATGCTTGCGATCCATCTCATGTTGAAGTCGCGCTGGCGCTCCCCTGTCTTTCCGGCCTTGCACTCTGAGATATAACGCGCGACAGGGGGCTCCCAAAATCGCTCGTTGCTCGCGTTGATGGCGAACTCACTGGTGTCTTTCGGAATCTGTAGATTCGGATGGGTCAGCAGAAACTCCTTGCTGCCCGAATCAAGCGTGAAGGCATGCGTGCCCCTCAAGACGGTGAGCACGAGCATGGTGGAGGGGCCGTAGGCGGCGTAGCCTGCTGCGATCTGCTCGCGCCCCGGCTGAAGAAAATCTCCCACTGAGAGCGAGCGGCCCGAAGGCGCTCTCAAAATAGAGAAGATGGAGCCAACCGAGACGTTGACATCGATATTGCTCGACCCATCCAGAGGATCAAACAAGACCAGAAAGTGCGCGCGGTCCTCGGCCGAGGCTTCGGGGAAGAAGATGGGTTCATCATTCTCCTCGGAGGCAACACCCGCAACGAGCCCACCCCTCTCTAGCGTGCGAAGGAAGGCGTCGTTCGCGAGAACGTCGAGCTTCTTCTGGGTCTCCCCCTGAATGTTGTGACTCGAAAGGCTGCCCAGAACACCGGCAAGAGCGCCCTGGGTCGTCATCGCTGCGACTTCTTTTATTGCCGCAGCCAGATCGAGAAGGAGTGCTCGCAGATCCGCATGGGTCGCATCGTCCCCAAGTTGTTGGGACAAGAATTCGGAGAGAGTTGGGCGCCCCGTCTGCATCGCTATCGAATCCTTTGAGTCTGAAGACAGAAGAAGTCTATCTCTTCCATTATTCTGGAAGGCCCACATCCAGCCCCTGCGAAACATGCCATTCGAACCCCGCGCGCTCACTCACGCCTTGGCCGTGAATCCCCAACTCTTTGAGGAGGACCTTGAGAAGGTCAAAGCAGCAGGCTTTGCGAGCATCATCTGCAACAGACCGGACTTCGAGGACGGACCCAGCCAGCCCACACACGAGTCCCTTGCGAAGGCTTGCGAGGCCTTGGGCCTTGCCTTTGCATATCTGCCCGTTGGGCCCGCCCATCAGACCGAGGACGAGGCCATTGAGATGGGTCACCTTCTCTCGAGCCTTCCAACACCCATCCTGGCTTACTGTCGCTCGGGCTATCGCTGCATCAGCCTCGTCTCCCTGGCCGCTCAACTCGGGCACCCCACACCGGAGTGAGGGTTCTTCGGTCAACCTAGTGCAAACCCTTAGGGGCGATCACTAGGGGGTTTTTCCTTGCCCCATCGACCTTGCGCACGTAGCATCCGAGGCTGTTGTTTAGAAGTCCAGACGTTCAAAACGAAGGCTCAATAAGGAGGCAGTGAACATGGCTGAAGCGGCAGCGCACCGACCAATGACCGCCGAGGAGAAGAAGGTTGTCTTTGCTTCTTCGCTCGGTACTGTGTTTGAGTGGTACGACTTTTACCTCTACGGCTCACTTGCAGCCATCATCGCAAAGCAGTTCTTTAGCGGCCTCGATGCCGGCTCCGCCTTCATCTTCGCCCTCCTCGCGTTTGCGGCTGGATTCATCGTCCGTCCCTTCGGCGCCCTCATCTTTGGCCGCCTGGGTGACCTCATTGGTCGCAAGTACACCTTCTTGGTCACCATCCTCATCATGGGTGTGGCCACGTTCGTTGTGGGTCTCTTGCCCAACTACGCAACGATTGGCGTGGCCGCTCCGGTCATTCTGATTGCACTGCGTCTCCTGCAGGGCCTCGCCCTCGGTGGCGAGTATGGCGGCGCTGCAACCTATGTGGCTGAGCACGCTCCCCATGGACGTCGGGGCTTCTACACGGCGTGGATTCAGACCACTGCAACGCTCGGACTCTTCCTCTCGCTGCTCGTCATCTTGGGTGTTCGCACCTACCTTGGCGAGGAGGCTTTTGCCGATTGGGGATGGCGCGTGCCGTTCTTGGTGTCCATCGTGCTGCTCGGAATCTCGGTCTACATCCGCCTGAGCATGAATGAGTCACCGGCCTTCAAGAAGATGAAGGAGGAGGGCAAACACTCCAAGGCGCCCCTTACCGAGTCTTTCGGTCAGTGGAAGAACCTCAAGATCGTGATCTTGGCGCTGATTGGACTGGTCGCTGGACAGGCCGTGGTCTGGTACACCGGACAGTTCTATGCGCTCTTCTTCATGACCCAATCCCTGAAGGTGGATGGCCCCACGGCGAACCTCTTCATCGCAGCGTCTCTGGTCATTGGCACACCCTTCTTCATTCTCTTTGGAAGCCTCTCTGACCGCATTGGTCGCAAGCCAGTCATCATGGCTGGACTGCTGCTCGCTGCAATCACCTACTTCCCGGTCTTCGAGGCTCTCACTAAGGCCGCGAACCCCGACCTTCATGCCGCCCAGAAGGCTTCGAAGGTCACCATCACTGCAGATCCGGCGGAGTGCTCCTTCCAGTTCAACCCCACGGGCACGCTGAAGTTCACGAGCTCCTGTGACATCGCCAAGCAGGTGCTGGCCGCGAACTCTGTGAGCTACGACAACATCGTGGCGCCCGCAGGAACGATCGCGACCATCAAGGTAGGCGAGACGGAGATTGTGGGCTACACCTCCAAGGGCATCGAGCCCGCAGAGGCCAAGGCCAAGGACGCGGAGTTCAAGAAGGCTGTGAGCGAGGCGTTAAAGGCTGCTGGGTATCCCGCCAAGGCTGACCCCGCCAAGCTCGACAAGGTCACGGTCATTGCGATCCTGACCTACCTCGTCATCCTGGTGACCATGGTCTATGGCCCCATCGCGGCTGCGCTGGTCGAGATGTTCCCCACCCGCATCCGCTACACCTCCATGTCCCTGCCCTATCACATTGGAAACGGCTGGTTCGGCGGACTTATGCCCACCACCGCGTTCGCGATCGTGGCGCAGACCGGCAATATGTATAACGGTCTGTGGTATCCCATCATCATCGCATCGGCCACCTTCGTCATTGGAATCCTCTTTGTGAAGGAGACCAAGGATGTGGATATTTACGCGAAGGACTAATTCGAGCGCGTTTCTAGCCTAAACTTTGGGGCCCTCGCATTGAGGGCCTCTTTTTTTTGGAGATTGCACAATGATCAAAATCTTTATTGCGTTCGTCGCATTTGCAGGTCTTGCCCTCTTCTTTATTTTTAAAGGTGGAGACAAGGTGGACATGAGCGGAGAAAAGCACGGTGCCGAGGCGATCCACGCTCCCGCACCGGCCGCGCCCGCATCCCCTGCGCCTGCGGCGACCCCCGCCGCCCCCGCGGCCAAGTAATCACTGGGTCTCAATGCTTCGCAATGAAGATTGCCCTGCTCTCGGATATCCACTCCAACCTGCCCGCGTTGCAGGCCTGTGCGGATCATGCGCATGAGCAGGGCGCGGATGCCTTCGCTGTTCTGGGTGATTTGGTGGGATATGGTCCCTACCCCAACGAGGTGGTGGAGTGGTGTCGGAACCAACAGCAGGCAGGTGCCATCGTCATCCGTGGCAACCACGATCGTCGCTTTCGGCTGGCCGACGCTGCAATAAGGCCCGACACAAGCCCATCTGATCAGGCCATCGCTGCGGACTGGACCACAGGGCAGCTCGATGACGAGACATGGGCCTGGCTGGAGTCCCTCCCCCTAACCGACATTCGCGGTGGGGTCTTCCACGTTCATGGCACAGCTGAGAACCCTCAGGCATGGCACTACGCAAGTGACCCTACCCTTGCCACGCTCAGCCTCGAGGCAGCCCGCAGGAACCCAGGAGTGAACTTCGTCGTCTGCGGACACGTCCATCAGCAGGCCCTGTTCTACGAGGGGAAGTCAGGTCAGTCCCTTATGCAGTTCAGTCCCACCCCGGGCATCCCCATTCCAGTGGCCAGCCACAGACATTGGCTTGCCACCGTGGGCTCCGTGGGGCAACCTCGGGATGGAGACCCTCGAGCCAGTTATGCCCTCCTTGACACCGATCGCGCCACCCTCTGCTTTCATCGTGTGGCCTACGACATAGAAGAAACCACTCAACGCATCCACTCTGCAGGATTGCCTGCTGCCCTCGCGCTCCGACTTGAACGCGGACTATGAATGAGTTGTCCGCGGGCTCAGTCTTAGACGGATTCCTTATTGGCCGGTCGCTCTACTCGGGCGCAATGGCCCGCATCTATGAAGTGAGCTACGCGGACGGGCGCCCTGCGCCCTTTCCGATGGTGATGAAGGTGCCGCGCATGACGCTCTCAGATGGGGGAGAGAACATCACCGGCTTTGAGGTGGAGCATCAGATGATGCAGATGCTCTCAGGTCCTCATGTTCCTCGCTTTGTCGCGGCAGGCGATATTCGGGAGGTGCCCTATATTGTCATGGAACACCTTGAGGGCCGCACGCTCGAGAAGTGGTCTGAGGAGAGCCTGGCCGACCTCACCATGGCCCAGCGCGTCGAGCGCATTGCGCAAATTGGCGCGCAACTCGCCGATGCGATTCACAGCCTGCATCAGCAGAATGCCTGCCACCTCGATCTCAAACCGGCCAATGTCATTTTGTTGGACTCGGGCTCCATTGTGTTGCTCGACTTTGGCCTGTCCTACCACGGTGATTATCCTGACCTGCTCGCAGAGGAGTTTCGGCATGCGGTGGGGTCGCCAGCCTATATGTCGCCCGAGCAGGTGGTGGGGACGCGCGGAGACCCGCGAAGCGATCTCTTTGCCATTGGAGTCATGCTCTACGAGATGGTCTGTGGAGTGCTGCCCTTTGGCGCACCAAGCACCAAAGGCGGATTGCGCCAACGGCTTTGGATGGCCCCAACCCCGCCCCGGGCCCGAAATCACACCATCCCAGACTGGCTACAAGAGATCATTCTCACCTGCCTAGAGCCCCAGGCCGACATGCGCTATCCATCGGCCGCGCACCTGGCCTTCGATCTGCGAAACCCCAAACAGGTCGGCATCACGGGGCGGGGACGCAGCACCGAGTCACTCAGCCCCTGGGAGCACTTTCGACGATGGATTCGCGCCATCGGCCTGCACTATGAGCCCAGCCCCCTCCCCCGCGAACGCATTCAAGAGGCGCCCCTCATTATGGTGGGGCTGCCCAGCAGAAACGCCAAGGACACAGCGCTCTGGGGGCTAAGACTCGCAGCCAATCGAGCGCTAGGAAATAGGCCAGGCGCTCGCATTGCCGTGGTGATGGTGCTTCGGCCCTCCGAGACCAGCTACACCAAACGAGACCAAAGCGAGACTGCGATGTACCGCAGCTATCTGGCTCGCATGAAGGCCTGGGCCAATGGGCTCAAGCTCGACTCTCAACAAATCACCTTTCACGTCCTAGAGTCAGACGATGTGGCTGGCGCCCTGCTGCAGTATGCAGAGCAAAACAAGGTCACACTGATTATTCTGGGTGCGGCTACACAAGGCCTTCGCGTTCAACGATTCGTGGCAACCATACCCATTCGTGTGGCTATGTACGCCCCCTGCACCGTAACGCTTGTGCGCGAGGACATCCCTTTCCAGAAACTCGCCCAAGACAGCAGTGAGGTAAGGGCTGTGGCTGCCCGAGTTCTTCAAGAGACCCTCTGATGACTTCATCAAACCTTTCTGCCTTCCTTCTGGTTGGACTGGGGGGCGCATTCGGCTCGGTGCTTCGCTTCAGTCTGAGCACTTGGATGAATGGGCTCTCCTCGGCAGAGGGAGGCGCCGCCTCCTTTCCCACTGGGACCTTGGCCGTTAACCTGCTTGGCTGCCTGTGTATTGGGCTCATTGCAGGACTGCTGGAGCACCGAGAATCCGCGGACCCGCTTCGCCTACTCATCATGACGGGCGTGCTCGGCGGCTTTACGACCTTCTCCGCATTTGGCCTTGAGACCTTCGGGCTGCTGCGCGCCCACGAACCCCTCATGGCGCTCACTTATGTGGCCGCAAGCGTGATCGGGGGGCTCGCACTCGTATGGCTGGGCTGGGGGCTCACATCAGCCTGACATGGTGCCCGGGGCGGGACTTGAACCCGCACGCCTTGCGGCTCGGGATTTTAAGTCCCGTACGTCTACCGATTTCGTCACCCGGGCAGCACCTTCGCGTATTTTCTCACTGATTTAGAAGGCGATTGTGGCCGAGGCTCTGAGCAGTCGAGGCGCACCCGGCGTGAGATACGCATCGCCCAAAAACTCGGCGGCGTCTCGCCAGTAGCGAGCATCGAAGGCGTTTTCGAGGGTGAGTCGGTAACTGCTCATCCCCCAGCGCGTCTTCTCCTGATACTGCAGGCCCAGATCGACACGGTTGTATGAGGGTACATAGACCGAATTGTCTCTGGCAGCGGGGCGTCGTCCAGTAAAGATCCACCCTGCAGTGGCCTGAAACTGCTCATAGCTTGGAATGCGATAGGCCAAGAAACTTGAAGCCCTGACGCGGGGTGTGTTCAGGGCCTGCTTGCCCTCGAACAGAGAGTTTCCCGTGCCCGAGGTGTTCGAGTCCATGAAGGTGACAGAGAACTGACTCTCCGTGCGCCGAGAGAGGGGTCCGGCGGCTCCAAGCTCAAGCCCCGTTCGCGACTCGGTTCCGCGCTGAACATAGCTGCCTGCCGAGGTGCTCAAGCTGGTGTCGTTTCTGAAGTTATACGGTCGCCAGCTGTAAAAAAGTGTCGCGCTTGCCTGCAGACCAGTAGCCCCCACTCTTTTGGCGCCCCACTCCACGGACTCAAGGAGCCTGGGCGCGAGCACCGATCCATTGTTGGACGCAGACAGTGGAGCTCGGACGCCAGCCTCCAAATCCTGACGATACGAGACCCACTGAGAGAACGTCTCGGAGTTCTTGTGCTGATAACTCAGCGAAGAGAGGCTGCGATACGTCGCGCTTTTGTTCCAGGACACGCTGGTGTAGTAGGGAAACTCGGATCGAAAGCCCTCCTCGTGCCTTACCCAGCGCGTGGAGAGCTCGAGTCGGTCTTGGGCATTAAGAGCAATAGCATCTGCGGCCCGAAGGAAGAACTGGGCGACCTCTTGATCAAAAACATTGGAGTAAGACACCGTCTCCGTACCGGACCCGATGCCAGCGAAGACGTTGCCAGTCGTCCCCGCGCTCTCGTAAGAGTACTGGGGCATCCGAGTAATGCGATGAATGAGCCCTGTCCCCAACGATAGATCGTGTCGACTTCCGCCGAGGGTTGCGCTGCGCTGAAACACAGTGTCGAGAGACGATGTGCGTCTAGTTTCATTGAGACTTCGGAAGTCCCCGAGGTCGTAATTACCATTGCTACAGAAGTAGGTTAGTGCAACTCCGGCTGCGGTTGAACACCCATACGGAAAAGAACTCCGGTCATCGGTCTTCACCTGATGGACGGACCCCGTCGTGGTAAAGCGCCAGCCACTCTCCAGTTCGCCCTTGTAACGTGCCATTGCAAAGAGAGACTCGAACACCACGGGTTTGCTCCAGCTCTGGAGGCCCAGGACCGTCTCAGGATTGATGGGCGGCAGCGCCGTTCCCCCAAGGAGCTGACTGCCCGGCTGGGTGATCTGAGATTTGCGTTGAACCTCGAAGTCCAACTCAAGGCGACCGCCCGCAGTCAGCGCCCGATCAAGCGAGAGCGAGACCATCTGCCCATCGCCATCGGCTCCCTTAGCATAGGGGCGAAAGCGATCGGCCGAGGCGTTCAGCCGCCACCCGCCAGACTCTGTCCTCACCCCCAAGTCCAGCGTGCTGCCCAGACTCGCGCGCTCCGACCAGCGCAGGCCCAACTCCCTCACGTTGTCGGGTCGCTTCGTCAGCAGATTAATAAGGCCACCGCTGGTTCCCATGGCCGCGCCTGCAGGTCCGCGAAGGAGCTCAACCCCCTGCTTATTATCCAGCGACATGGGCGACTCCCCGACCACAGGCACGCCGTTTACACGAATGCCCAGAATGGGGTCGATGGGAAAGCCGCGAATCTGAAATCCCTCGTAGTACCCAATGGGCGTGTAGTTCGAGTCGACAGAAGCATCAAAGCGCAACGCATCAACGAGCCGCGCGCTTGCCGAGCCTTTTATCTGCTCTGCGCCAATCACCGTGGCAGATACTGGCTGGTCGAGCCAGCGCCCCTCGAGATGAGAGAGTGGTCGCTGGGACAGGCCAGCTGGCGCGTCCGCCTCAACGACCACAGGGGCCAGGCGGCTCTCCTGGGCATAAACCGGAACACACAGGGAGACAACCGCAAGGCGAATAACGGCAGAGGGAAACCATCGGCCAGCGTCCATCTGAAAAGCTCTCCAAAAAAACCGGAAAGCGGCGAAAGACGGTGCGTGAAGGCAAAGCGCCTCGGTCTCTCGACGCTTCCCTGCGCAAGTCTTAACTCGATCAGGTTCAAAGGGTTTGTCTCACCCGCCCACTCATGTGGGACCAAGCCAAACTCTGGCTCGGCGCTTCGGGACCCCTAGCGTGAAGCCGCTAGTCTAGGGCTAGAAGGCCCTCTCGGGCAAACCGTTCCCGATCGGCGCCCTCGCCTCTCACATGAATCATGAGCCCATCAAAGCCCCTGAGCAGATCCAGAAGCATTGCTTGGGTCTGGGCACGAACCGCTGGACCGTCTCGCTGGCCCGGATCCGCCTGCCAAGCAAGGTCATCGGCACACAGGAGGGTTGCGAAGTAAGCCGCGTGATGGGTCAGAGCCCCCTCCAAGAGGCGCTCATCCTGAAAATAGGTCAGGCTGTAGACCGCGGTCATGATGGGCGCGGAGTCACAAAAGACCCAACGCAGGCCGCGCTCCCGAGCCCGGGTCTCAGCCTCATGCTCGGCCTCTTTTTGAAGCAGAACGATCTCGCTCTGCTCTTGGGCATTTGGCGCTCGGCCGCGAGCGGATACAAACGCTCGAAGGGGCTCAACAAAAGTGGTGCCACCAAACTCTCTTGCAAGTTCAGTGCATAGCTGCGTCTTGCCCGTGCACTCTGCGCCCACAACCGCTATGCGCCTCACGGCCGCGGAGTCGACCATGCCCTGAACCCTTGAATGGAGAGAAGGAGTTGTATGGCGTAAAGCACTGCCGTCGCCCAGAGCTGGGCGTCTAGAAAGAGCCAGACCGAGAGCGCGTTCACCACCATCCAGACCGGCCAACAGCTGCGGGCTTTCAGGCCCATCAATCGCATGGCAAGGAGGCTCAACACCGCAACAAGACTATCAAGCCAAGCCTGGCTTGAATCAACAATCGAGAGTAGTCCTCCCACGAAGAGCCAGCCCACCAATACGGCGCCCACGATAAGGGGGACTGAGCCTTCGAGGGGCTTGTGCTCATTGACCTCTTGGGGTCGGCCCCAGTCCCGCAGGCCCCAGAGGCTCATGCTGACGAATGCAACCATGAGCAAGGCCTGCCCGTAGAGAGCCGCCTGTGTGTAGACCCAGACGTAGAGAAGACTGGATGCCATCCAGGCCCACCAGACGCCCCTGTGGCGACGTATTCCAAGAATCACACCCACAAGCCCCAACGCCGAGGCAGCGATCTCAGCGAGATTCACCGTGCGAGGTCCATGAGGGCCTCCACCATGACGCTTGGCGCCACTGCACCGTGAAGCTGACGAAAACGGTCGTCGCCTCGACGCAAACGAAAAGTCGGCACACCCGAGATGCCCTGCTCCACCCACTCGGCACAGATTCTTGAGATCCGCTTCGCCAGAATGGTATCCCCAAGCGTGGCCTGCGCTCGGGCGCGGTCAAACCCCACCGACTGGGCAAGAGCCAAGAGCGTCTCATCGTCTGCAAGGTTTTTCCCCTGAACAAAAAAAGCCTCAAAGAGTCGATCGACGAGATCGTGGACGCGATCAGCCGCCGCGGCAACGAGCAGGTGACTCTTGAGTGTGTTGGGCTGTATCTCGATGCTTCCCAGCTCAATGGGCAGGCCCGCGGCACGGGCCGCATCGGCGACTCGCCCATACGAGGCGAGTCCCGCAGCGCCAAACTTGGCCAGCAGATATTGCTGCCTCGGAAGGCCCTGAGCGGGCAGGCGCGGGTTTAACTGATACGGAGACCAGCTCACCTCCAAAAGCCCCGAGAACCCCGGTGCCCGAGACTCGAGTTGCGCCACGGCCGATCTAAAATGAGCGAGCCCAACGTAGCACCAGGGGCAGACCACATCCGAAACAATCTCGACACGAATCTTCTGCATAGCGCGTTAATGGTCTCCAAGCGATCGCTGAGATGGAAAGAAGGGCAAGACGCCTCAGGAGCGCAGATGCTACCGGAGGAGGACCTCACCTGCCCGCTCTGCGGACGCGTGCTGCTGCAGGGACCCACAGTAGACGAGCACCACCTGGTGCCGCGCTCTCAGGGAGGTCGAGAGAAGTTTCTTCTCCACAAGGTGTGTCACAACAAGATCCATCAGGTCTTCAAACCACGCGAACTGGCCAGACACTACTGCACCTGGGAGGCGCTTCGCGACCACCCCGAGGTCTCAAAGTTTGTGGACTGGGTTCAGAAGAGGCCACCCGACTTCATGGGATGATGCGCCATGGTCATCGGATGGATTCTGATCTTTGCAGTCGGCTTTTTAACTGGCTACGTGGTGGGCCGAAAGCGTCGCTGACGCGGGCCTAGTGTGCAGCCTTCACCTTGAGTCGCCAGGCATGGAGCAGCGGCTCGGTGTAGCCACTGGGCTGCTCCTTGCCCCTGAACACGAGGTCGGTGGCAGCCTTGTACGCCATGCTGGTCTCGAAGTGCCCCGCCATGGGCTTGTAGAGCGGATCAGAGGCATTCTGACCATCCACCACCGCCGCCATTCGTTCAAAAGTCTCCTTCACCTGAGACTGCGTGACAATGCCGTGCTCAAGCCAATTGGCGATGTGCTGAGATGAGATGCGCAGCGTGGCTCGGTCTTCCATGAGGCCCACATTGTGAATATCGGGAACCTTGGAGCACCCCACCCCTTGGTCAATCCAGCGCACCACATAACCCAGAATGCCTTGCGCGTTGTTGTCGATCTCCTGCTGGCGATCAGACGAAGACCATTTCGAGGGATCCTCGCAAACAGGAACGGTCAGTAGGCCCTTGAGAAGGGTCTCGCGTTCGGCCTGCGCATCCACCTTCTCAAGTTCTTCCTGAACCTTCGAGACGTCGACCTGATGATAATGAAGGGCGTGAAGCGTTGCAGCGGTGGGGCTCGGCACCCAGGCGGTGTTCGCGCCGGCTTTGGGGTGTCCCACTTTCTGGTCAAGCATTGCCGCCATGAGATCGGGCATGGCCCACATCCCCTTACCAATCTGGGCGCGACCCCTGAGACCACACGAGAGACCGACAAGCACATTGTTCCGCTCGTAGGCAGCGATCCACGCACTGCTCTTCATATCGCCTTTGCGCAGCATGGGGCCGGCGTACATCGCCGTGTGCATCTCGTCACCCGTGCGATCTAGAAACCCAGTGTTGATAAAGGCCACTCGACTCGAGGCTGCAGCAATGCAGGCCTTCAGGTTTACGCTGGTGCGACGCTCCTCATCCATGATGCCAAGCTTCACCGTGCTGTCGGGAAGGCCGAGAAGCTGCTCTACACGACCGAAGAGTTCGGCTGCAAAAGCCACCTCGGCAGGCCCATGCATCTTGGGTTTCACAATGTAGACACTGCCCGTTCGGCTGTTGCGAATGGCCTCGCCCGAGGGGAGCCTGCCCAGACCACGAAGGTCATAGAGGGCGATGGTGGTGCTAATGACTGCATCCATAATGCCCTCTGGAATCTCGTGCGTCTGGCCGTCGGCCCCGTCAAACAAGATTGCGGGGTTGGTCATGAGGTGCCCCACGTTGCGCAGGAACATGAGCGAACGGCCATGCATTTTCACCTCGCCCCCCTTGGGAGACTTGTAAACGCGATCGCCGTGAAGCCCCCGCGTGAAGGTCTTTCCCGCCTTGTTCACCTCTTCGGTGAGGCTGCCCTTCAAAATGCCCAGCCAGTTTCGATAGGCCAGCACCTTGTCCTGGGCATCGACCACAGCCACCGAGTCCTCCAAGTCGAGGATGGTCGAGAGCGCAGCCTCCATCAGGACGTCGCACACACCCGCGCTGTCTTGTCTGCCAATAGGCGTCGAGGGGTCGATACTGATCTCGAAATGAATGCCGTGATGACGCAGCAGAATGGCGCTCGGAGCACCCTCCTCACCACGAAAACCTACAAACTGCTCGGGATGCGCCAGCCCCACCTTCTGCACAGCGCCTGAGACCATGACGGACACCTCGAGTTGACCATCCACCACTGCGTAATGGCTGGCGTGACCATGAGAGCCCGCGCAGAGCGGAGCGGCAGCATCAAGAAACGACCGGGCGTAGACGATGACCTTGGCGCCGCGCTTGGCGTTGTAGCCGCCTGCACGCTCACAGCCGTCTGCCTCAGAAATGGCATCGGTCCCATAGAGTGCGTCGTAGAGACTACCCCAGCGGGCATTGGCGGCATTCAGTGCATAACGAGCATTGAGAATGGGTACAACGAGCTGGGGACCAGCCTGCGCCGCCAACTCGGCATCCACGTTGGCGGTGGTGGCCTTTACCGACGCAGGCTGCTCAACGAGATAGCCAATCTTTTCTAAAAATGTCCGATAGCCCGTCATATCGGCAATGGGCCCGGGGTGCGCCTTATGCCAGGCATCGAGTTCGCCCTGAAGACGGTCGCGCTCTGCCAGGAGGGCGGCATTCTTGGGAGCGAGTTCCGTCACGATGCGGCTAAAGCCAGACCAGAAATCCGACGGACTCATTCCGAGGCCGGCGAGTACCTCCTCAGTCACAAACGCATAAAGCTCAGAAGAGACATGAAGATGCTCAATGCGGATACGATCTTGTGCCATGCGGACCTCGGATGTGATGGTTTAGGATGACTGGAATGGGTGCAGTCTGCTATTTTGAACGATTCACCCGAAAAATTCTGTTGGGGAAGTCACGTGGCACACATCGATCCAAACGCGCCAACCCTCTTCGATAAGTATGGCGGCGTGCCTTTCGTCACAGGCATCGTCACGGAGTTCTATCGTCGAGTCCTATTCTCCCCAGAACTCTCCCACTACTTTACGAAGAGCAACACGGAGGCCATCGTCGCCCACCAGATTCGATTCATCTCCGTGGTCATGGGCAAGCCCTCAAGCTTCTACACAGGGCGGGATCTTGTCGTGGCGCATCGTCACCT
>Ga0214923_10001638_pt1 | contig 31414 bp, 45 predicted proteins | sample LL1510_MetaG_FD_177993 | JGI IMG/M metagenome (GOLD analysis project Ga0214923, IMG submission 177993) | Freshwater microbial communities from Lake Lanier, Atlanta, Georgia, United States - LL-1510 | ecosystem: Environmental > Aquatic > Freshwater > Lake | place: USA: Georgia | collected...
GTAAGACCAGACAAAGCCTTGTCCAATGGCAAAAGACCACCAACAGCAAGTTTCTGGGCCGTGGCCATCAGATCAATCGAACCGGCTGCATTTGTCGCGCCAGAAGCAATCGCTTCATAGAAACCCTTGGCCGCTTCGGTTGGATTTGCGCCGAAAGTGCGCTGCATATCCAAGATGCGTTTTGCAAAGTCCACTTGGCCGACTTCTGAATCGTCCAGAACGGTCGTAATCCTTGCAACCTGAAGCTCGAGTTCGGCAGCAGAGCCTACCGTGAGAGCGAATGCACGCTGAACGACGTACAAAGACTGCTGAATGACACCAAAGGCCTGATTCAATGCTGTAATTGGCTTGAACATATTTTCAAGGACGCCCTTGAAAGAAGTCATCTGGTTTGTTGAATCTTTGATCGACTTGTTGGCTCTTTGAGTAGCTTGAGCCATCGCCGTTGCGAATCTTTCAGTACCCTTTTCAACAAGCTGCATGTCGTCCTTGAGCTTGATGAACTGGCCTTGAAGATTTCGGATTTGACCATTGGCATTCTTGACGCCAACGACCATGCCGGAAGCATCGAGTATGACGGAAACTACGGTATCAAGTTTCGTTGCCATCTCTTATTTTTTCCTTGTCGGTGTTTTTGGCGATGAAGACTCTTTCTTACCGTCGCCGAGAACCATTCTTGCCTTTGTTTGAAACTTGGCAAAATCAAGTTTGGTCAAAAACCATGATAACACATCAATGAACCATTCGGGTTGCTCTGACAACGACCCGTCATCCCACATTGCTCCGGTTTCTGACGCTACGTGAAGGATACGGAACAGATGCATCGTTTGTCCATCCCACGTAGCCTTGCCTGGGCAGAAACCATACAGCTCTCCACCTTTGGTCACATACATTGGCCAGATAGGACCATCCTTGTCCGTGAAATCCCATCTGTCTTCTTGGCAACGGCGGAGCTTTTGCAGCTTGCATGTTGAGCAATCAAAAGAGCGGCCTTCTTTTTGAAGTGCCGCCCCGTCAACGTATGAAAGATCGATGATTGCGCTTAGCTTTTTTTTAGCAAATTCACATCACCAAGGGTCTTTTGCTTTCCTTGAAGCGCAGTGAAGATTTCTGGAAGGATATCTGAGGCCGCAAGAGAGAGCATGATGTCATCCGAAACAAGTCCATCAGCGCCTTTTTTCATCTCGCTGACATCACCCGTAAGGATATCCTTGATTGCCACGCGAACCTGAGCAAACATCAGGCTGTAAATCGGCATTTCACCAGTCGATTGTGCCTTCATTGCGATTCCTGCCATCGAATCCTTGGCGGAAAGAACATCTTTTACCTTGGAACTTAAAGACAAAACAAAGCGTGTTGGTTGAACTTCTGGATTGAGGTCCAAAATCTGCTCATCAAGACTTTCAAGATACTTCGCATAATCTTCGTTTGAGCAACGAACAGCGTCATCCTTCGATGAGATGAATTTGAAAGACAAGTCTTGCGGGCTTGCAAACTTCAGGGCCATAAAATCTCCTTTCCTGGGGGATTCCGACCAATTTAGAGCAAAAAAAGAACCCCCGCAATGCAGGGGTTCCACCGTTCTTTGGAGATCTCTATGATCAGGCGTATTTTACCACGATCTCGTCAGCCGCGTCGAGTGCCTGCTGATAAGCCTTGCCTTCAAACGTGACAGGGATTGAACCATTTTCTGGAACCGAGATCGAAGGAACCTGGAAGATTGCCTTCGGAATGTCGATTTCCAGGTGGCGTCCGGCAGCGTCACCGAGTTTGAAGTTCAGGTCTTGAGCCTCGAACTGTTGAACAGCGTTGTAGAAGGCCACCGTGTCTTTGTTGAGGTTCAATTCAATCGAAACGTCAACTTCGAGGCGGCTTGCAGGAACGAAAATCGCTCCGTAAGCAGCATCAGTGCCCCAGCAGTAGTTCACAATCTCATGGCCGTTTGTCACGGTGATTGTTGCGCTACGAACGCAAGGCATTCCAGGAATGCTTGCCGAGGTGAATGTACCAACAAGGCCAGTTTGTGGGTTGTCGATGCCTTCTGCTCCGGTCATCACTGGCTCATAGTAGGACAGATAGATTGGAGTTCCAGAGCCATCAGCGTCAGCCAAAGCCGCGCCGTCGAGAGTGATAACGTCGCCCGTGACAGAGACGACCTTACGAGCAGAGCCGGAGGGTGTATCAGCCGAACGGGTTGTTCCGTCAGCCTCGACCAACATCACGAAAGAACCGACAGGGAATTGCTTTCCTTCGCCGGCCTGCAAGGTAACGGTTTGGCCTCCGTCGTTATCAACGGTCGATTTGCCAATGCCGACCAAGTAGCTTTCAACGCCCATTCCGGACCAGTTGAGCTGTGATTGTCCGTCGCCTGGCAGGGAAATCTCACACGCATCCACAAAAAGCCCCCGGGACATTTTGCACCATTTATCGCCCACTTCGAACATGGTGAAAGTAATCGAAGGATCTTCAGAAGAATCGTATTGAACTTCAGCAGGAATGCTTTCCTTGCCGAGCAGCGACTTCCAAAGGACGCGCAAGCCACCTTCAAGTTCAGCAACACCCTGAGCAGCAGCAGTGTCAATGTTGACCATCGTGGGCAACGACCACTCAAGGGCTTTCTTTTCCTTGATTGTGTTGTTGTTATGGCGACCGGAGCGGTGAGGAGACGAGTTGATGGGTTGACTGAAGTTGATTGAACCACCCGAAAGGGCAAAGAAGTAATCAGCAGCGGCAGGAACAACCATGGTTCCGCGTGTTCCCTCTTGCTTGATGAAGAAACGCTGATTCAAAGACGAGCTGTCACCTGTACTGGCATAAATTGAGGCATAATTCTTTGCCATTTTCTAATCCTTCCATGAACCTGAATATTCGCCACTCAATCCTTGAGATGGTTGTATAAAACGACTTTAACATACATCGACGTACTTTTTCCGGTACTGAACACTGAAAAGCAGGGTCGTCGTATAGAACGGCCTGACCAAGTTCAGATCGGGTGTATTCTGAAGGTACAATACATGAATCACACCCGGTATCCCAAGATTAGGGATGGCTCCAATGACCTGTTCAACTTCTTGGCGCTTGTCCAGAAGTGTTCTCATGTTCACGGTCGATGTTGAACTGCCCTTGAGGGCGATCTCCACGGCAATTTGCCAATCAACGAGGATTTCGCCTCTTTGGTGGGTGAAAGATTGTCCGTTGTCATAGATTTGGATGTAAGGAATTTCATGGTCATGGACCTCTGAGAATTCGAGTTTGATATTCTCACTCTCGACCTTTTTGACCCAGGCCAGTGTCTTGATCCGGTTCTCAATCGCGTCGAGAATTGTTGAGTCATTGGCGACTGGCATTATCAATTTCCTCGCGCAACATCTGGATTATGGTTTTCTCGTTTTCTTCAACCGCTGGACGGACGAAAGGTCTTTCCTTCAAGCGACCAGTTTTCTTGTCAAAGACACCCTTTGAGGGTCGACCAATTCTTCCAAGTCTTTCGTAATTCTTCAATATCATGCCGAGAATCTTGTTTGGACTTGTGCCCTTGAGATTCTTTGTTCCGTATTCATGGAAGCGGGCATAAAAAACACCATAAACACCTGCTTCAACTATCGTTTTGCCGCCAAGTGTTCTGATTTTATAGCTGATACTGTTTACGGTTTTACTTGAATCCTTGATGTCTTGACGGATGGCGTTGATTTTCATTTGTCCCGCAAGGAACATCCCGATGCGATGGCCTGCCTTGTCGAATGTTTCCCGTGAAACAAATGCATCAAGACGACGCTCAAGAAGCTCTATGCGTTTAAACTCAACTTGTGCCATCAGCTATTGCCCACCGAGGATGGGGTCAACGGCGCATCCAGGCGACGATGCGGTTCAAGAAGTTCGACAACTTCCGGCGGCATACCCTGAGAGAAGCTGATAGTCTCCTGATTCTTCCCTTTGCCCTTGACGCCGAGCCTTCTGTCAGCCCGCATTTGATACATCCATTCGACGAGCAGTAAGCAGGCGTGTTGCAGATCTGCCGGCAGGTTTGGACCCGCACCAGGAGATACAACACTCTTATATCCTGCATTGTATGTGACCTTGATATTGAGGTTTGCTCGCATGAAGCGTCCGTACCGAAGCACGACAACGCCCGCATCTTCAATATCGTATTGAGCAGGATCGTATGGAGTCAAAAAATCCCATGCGGGATCGTCATAAAGTGATGTCGGTTTTTCGGCAGGGTATTGTTTGAGCATGATTCTGTCTGAACTTCTGCCATCCTGACGTTCAGTATGTGCTTGATAAATCAACTTTCTATCAAGGTGACGCTCAATACGCTCGCTTGCCGTATTGATATAGAGTTCGAGTTTTGCATCTTGGCTGACATCTGCACTTGAAATGTCCAAGTGTACTTTTGCAGTAGCGACCGTGACCAAAGCATTAGAGTTCAGGGTCATCCTTCACCTCCGCCTTTGGAAGCTGACGATTTCTGCCTCTTGTTGGAAGAATCTTGGCTTCAGCTTGAACAACAACATCTTCGATTTTGATGAATTTGTTCAATGGCAAGGCGAGCAGTTTTGGAAGACTGACTTCAGAAACTTCCTTTATCTCATTGAGCTTGAATTTGGTTGCGCCTTGTTCAAGAAAGACAACGATATGATCATCTGGACCGCAATATTTAACTTTTGCCATGAGACACCTCAATAAGATATGACGATGCAAACTCCAGCAGCGCCACTTCCGCCCGCTCCAGAGCTGGTTCCTTTTGAAGCACCGCCTCCGCCACCGCCGCCGCCGTAAGATGAACCTGCAATGCCGTTGTCGCCCGCTCCAGTTGGCCTGCCGTAGCCTCCAGAGCCACCGGAACCACCGGGGCCGATTTGTGCTGTACTGCCAGAACCACCCGCTTGTGATGTTGTAACACAGCCTCCGCCCGCTCCGCCTGAACCGGGAGCATTGACGGTATCAGCAGCAGACTCACCAGCCGTGATTCTTCCACCCGCTCCACGAACACCGCCCTGTCTTGCAGAGCCGCCTTCGGAGAATTGCAGGGTGATACGTCCAGAAAGGAACTTTCCGGCCCCTGCGCCGCCTTTTCCGCCGAGAGCCTTGGCATATGCGCCAAAAGAAGAAAGATTGCCGTCAGAGCCGTCTTTGCCGTTATATCCGTTGGTCGAAACAGAAGCTCCACCAGCCCCGCCAGTCCCGACCGTGACCGAGACGGTTGAGGTCAGATCTGTCGCAATCAAGTCCTTGACGACAAGTTGGCCGCCAGAGCCTCCTGCGCCGCCGCATTGTGAGCCGGTTGTGCCATAAGAACCAGAACCGCCGCCTCCGCCACCGCCAATCAGAATGACTCGCACTTGCTTGCAGCCGCTTGGCTTTGTCCAAGTTCCATTGGCTGAGAATGTTTGAACGTCTGGATCGATTCCGCCACCGGAAGGCACAGCAATGAGACTGCGCTTTCCTGTTTCGTCATCGACTGCAATGAGTCGCTGAGTCATTGTTCAATCCTTTGATAAAAGGCGAGGCAGATTTCTCCACCTCGCCAGGTCAATCAGTATTCAAACTCATAGACCGGCTGGAAGGCAATCTCTGTTGCAGAGATAGCACGTCCAACGCAGTACACCGAGTTTCCTGACTCAAAGCCAGTCAGCACTTGAACCACTTCACCAGCGGTTTTGGAGACAAAGCACTTCTTGCCTGGAACAAGCCCAGAGAAGCCGCCGACAACGGTTCCTTCCTTGATAACAACCTTGCCAGAAGCGCCGGAAGCGATGCTTGCAGCAGCGATGACCAAGGCAGCGTCGCTCATATCCAAGTCAGCATCAGCGAGGTCGATGTTGCCATTGGGCTTGATATAGCAGATCTTGCCAGCAGAGATTGCAGCGTCGGCAGTCTTGCTGATGAGGTTGAGTTCAGAAACGACAACTTCCAGAGCGTCGATTTCGCCTTGAAGCGCCAACTCAGCAGCAGCCGCACGAACCTCTTCGGCATCCACTTCAGCTTGAACCGCTGCAACGGCTGCGGCTCTGTCCAAAAGCTCTTGAGCAAGGTCAGCTTCAACCGCATCAATCTCGCCTTGCAACGCTGTGTCGGCAGCCGCCCTGTCGAGAAGCTCTTGTGCCAGGTCACCGGCAACGGCGTCGATATTGCCTTGAAGAGTTGTATCAGCAGCAGCTCTATCTAGGAGTTCCTGAGCCAAATCAGCTTCAACAGCGTCCACTTCGCCTTGCAGTGCAAGTTCAGCAGCTTCAGCGCGTGATTGTTCAGCAGAAACAGCGGCAGCGCGGTCGAGGATTTCTTGGGCCAAGTCTGCCTCAACGGCATCAACTTCACCCTGAAGTGCGGCTTCAGCGGCCTCAGCACGACCTTTTTCGACCAACACAGCAGCGTCAGCATAGGCTTGAGCATCGAGCTGAGCCTTGGCAACCGAACCAGCGCCAGAGCCTTCGATAACATCTAGGCGTGTGTCGAGAGCGCCTTCAGCAGCAAGAGCGCGAGTCTCTTCAGCGGCGATGTCGCCTTCAAGTGCAGTGACGGCAGAAGCTCTTGCGAGTTCTTCAGCGTCAACTTCAGCCTGAACAGCAGCGATGGAGTTCGTGATTGTGACAGCGAAGTTTCCATCAGCACCGAGCGCGTCAGAAAGCTCTTTCAACGTGTCAAGGATTGCAGGAGCGCCGTTTACAAGGTCTGCAACCTTCTGGTCGGCATACGCTTGAGCAGAAGACAATGTGCTTGCATCGCCACTTGAGCGAGCAGATTGTTCAGCAGAGATTGCCGCATCAAGTTGTGCTTTCGAGACGGCATCTTGCGCATCAACTGCGTCAGCAATGTTCTTGACTGCCATCGACGAAACATCGAGCTGGCGACCTGTGAGCTTAATCTTACCGCGAACGCCTGTTCCGGTGGTTTCAGCGGTCGTGATGTTGATGTCACCGCCGTTGACGTTTGGTTGCAATCCGTAGCTATCGGATTCAACGAAAATCGAACGCCCTGTCGATGCGGCAGCATAAGCATTGCCCATCGAGATGACGTACAGGTCAGAGTCAGTTGACGAGAACACATACGAGAATGTGTACAGGTACTGCTTGCCCAGGTCACCGATGCTGCGCTCGTTGGACTTGTGTGGGACAGTGCTTGAAACGTAAACGACGTTTCCGCCATCAGAAGATGTCAGGTTCGACGCTTGTCTTGGAGCAGAGTCGTCATCAAGGTCGCAGTAAGCCGAAGGGCCATTGACCGACAAAGCGTTGAAGTTGAAGTTCTTGGCAAACACGGACACGCGACGGTTGAAGTCGTTTGTCGATGCCGTCAATGTTGCTGTTCCACCGCAATATCCACCAGAAGCGTTCAGGATTGTCGCCATTCCACCATTTGGATGCTGGTTGAGGACGATGTTTCCAAAGTGGATGTTGTTCACATGCAAGCCGACGTTGATGCCGCTGACCGTGAAGGAGGAATAGAACAAGCAAGAATGGAACTGCGCTTGAGCAATGGCGTTGTTGTGGCCATACAGCGTGACTGCGCTGTTGAAAGTGACTTGGTTGAAGTACAGCTTTCCAGCAGGCGACGTGACTGTTTGCCAGTTGAAATCGCAAGCACCAATCAGAACGACGTTTGTGAATCCAGAACGGCAATCGTTTGCTGCTGCCTGGTTGAAGTCAGAAGCCATTGTGAAGCTGCTTGCCGTGATTCGTACCGCATCTCTGACAGCACCAACGACGAACACGTTCGCTTTAAGAGCAACAGCTCCGGCTTCGGCATAGCTACCAGCGTGCATCAAAACGACGTAGCGTTTCGTTGGAGTCGCATCAGTGATGGATGCCAAAGCAGCGGTCAGGCTTGCAAATGGCTTGTGCTGACCACCGTTTCCGGTTGAGTCATTGCCGGATTTGGAAACCCAAACAACCTGCGCGTCTTTGAGGTCTTGCAAGGTTGTGATTGAGGTTTGGAGCGCAGTGTCTCCTGCTTGGCGGTCAAGAATCTCTTGAGCCAGGTCGGATTGCAGTTCGGAAATGTCTCCGCCAAGTCCACCAGAAGCAGAAAGGATTTCTGCGTCGGTGTATGCCTTTGCGTCAACCAATGTGGAAGCGTCACCAGCGGCGCGGTCAAGCAATTCTTGAGCAAGAGCGGCTTCCACTGCGTCAACTTCTGCCTGCACTGGAGCAACAGCGCCAGAAGCGGCTGAATCTGCATATCCTTTGGATGCAAGGTCAGAAGAATCAACCGGAGCGCCGACGTTGGTGATAACTGCTCCGCCGATGTCGAGCTTTCCGCCAACTTCTTTGATGTCAGCAAGCGAGCCGATGGCCAACTTGCCGAGCTTGAGTTCCATGGTCTGGGATTCGACACGCTTTTGCTTCGTGCCATCCCAGTGAATCAACTGAAAATTCTGCGTGGCCATGTCTATTCCTCCTCAAATTTTACAAGAATTGTTAGGGTCGCTTTTTTTTCATATTTCTCGCACAACTTCTCAAACTTCCTGTTTGCAGATTGGTAGATGGTATCATCAAACTCTTCAAAGAAGGTTGCCAATTTCTGGTCATCTTTTATTGAGTCGACGGGTATTCCTTCAATGAATATTTTGCGCTTGTCTTCACTCATTTCATGCCTCTGCAATGATTTGCGGATCGATAAACAATGACGTTGCCTCGCCTGTGTGTGCACCACTTGGCGGCTCTGCAAAGCCTATGCGGAAGATTGTTCCGGCTGTTGGAGCGACCAGTGAGATCTGACCGGGAACATCTCCAAGATATACCGGCTGACCTGCAACGGCTCCGAAGCCGACAAGGGCACCGGGAACTTCACCGAGCTTGTGGATCTTGCCATAGCCAAGGTTGGCAATCCCATCCTGAGTGATTCCTGCGAAATCAGCGATACCGATACCATCCGCATCGGCTGGAACAACAGAGTTGTCATCCACCCAGGCGACGGCCTTGAAGGGCATGATAAGAGCGCCGGATTTGTTGAAAACGACTTTTGTAAGACTCGACATTTCTTCCAACACCTCTTTGATGAATTCGTATCCACTCAACAATATATCGCAATCAGAAAAACCCGTTGATGTCAGGCGCTCTGCTTCGATTGTAACAAGCGATCCCTTTGACGCTATCCTGAAGGGAGTCAAAGACAAGTGATCGTTTGGACAGTGCAGAGAGGTTCTCAATACGGATATCAGGCGACCGTTGACTCTGACCATGAACTTGAAGTCACCAAAGGCGCTGACATTGATATTGGCTATTTTTAGAGCCTTTGAATAGCACTCATGGGCAATGATTGTCTTGCGCTCATGGTGAGTCAAGGTATCCGAGTGTTGAAGGTGAAAGTCTTCACCCTCACTTTCGGATGTGATGATTTTTCCGTTCCTTGAGCGAAGAAATCTGAAGCTGTCAGTTTCGTCATCGACGGTGATGAGCGGAATACCACGCTCTGAGCCTAGAAAACTTTGTTGGTCCCTGAACAGCGACGATTCGATATCGGACGCAAAGGCCGAAACCATCGTTGCCATAAGCCCAAATTTTACACTTCCGCCTTCAATGATAACTTCGCAAACAGGCTTAAAGTGCATCCTGGCAACGATAATTGTGTCTGAGTCCATGCTCGGGACTGTCTTTATCGTATGCCCTGCAAGCTCAGAACGCTCCGTGATCTCGTTTCCGGATGTTGTCTGGAAGTAGTTGACCTTTATTGACGCGCCAGAAGCCAGTTCCGTGACAAGCAATGAGCTGAGGATTGAGTTACCGCGCACCTGAAGCGGAATTCTGTACGTTCCAGGCGCACGAGTCTCAAGACCAAACAATGTAATTGACTGAAACTCGCCGAACTGAACGAGCGGCAAATTGATAATGCTCATCGCTTGCTCCAGACATAAAAAAAGGGAGGCGCTATGCCCCCCATCTTACCCGCTTGGGAGAACTCAAGCGAGGATGTCGATACCGACAACTACTGAACGCTCTGCCGAGGTTCCGCCACCCGCGAGAGCTTCACCGGCCTGCTTGTGACCGACGAATGCAGCGCGTTGGTACGAAACCAACTGCCAACGATCGTACTCTGCACGAGCATCAGGTTTGACCTGAACCTTGATTGGCGCTCTTTGGCCCATATAGAACCGCTTAGCGTTGACCAAGAGGAGGTAAGTACGGTTGGTTGTTGCGCCGTCGTAAACACCAGCGTCGTTGATGTCTTCGCGGATGAACTCGCTGACAACCACTGGAGAACCACGGTACATGCTCAGAGCGCCCTTGATCAAAGTGGCGTTTGCACCGAACTTGTCGAGTGTCGTCACTTCGTCGATGTTGAGCATCTGGCTGTATGCGCTCGAACCAGCGATGTACACCAATTCGTTCGGGTTCACGCCATACTTGCTCATCTTCTTGCGCATAGCGTCCAAGCCGAGCTTGGTCACGCCGCCGCCTGTGAAGTCGACAGTTGACGATGCTGCCAAGCCGAGCTTACGAAGACCCTTCCAAGCCTTGCGAGCATCAGCAGCCGACACAACGTCGCTGTCCATGTGAGCAACCGAGTCATCCCCTTCCAGGATTGCGCGTTCGATCGCCCGGGCCTGGGCCTCAATTACTTCGGCTCGTGCGAGGGCCAAGATGCCTGGGGTGCTATCAGCGTCCAGTTCTTCTGGCAGCAGGAAATATTCGCTGAACTTTTTAGCCGACATGACCAGCTTGTCTGTACCGAAATTCACGTCGGTAGCAGCAGCGCCTTCACCAACCAAACGAGCGGTTGTGACTTTGGTTTGAACAGGAAGTTCCCAAGTAGCCGAAGGCATGCTCAGAGACTTGAACAGTCCTTGAACCTTTTTGAGCAGTTCATATTCTTCGATGAAGTTTGCCGAGATGAGCGTGGGAACGAGTTCATCACCAGCGCCAACAACTGTCGAACCGAATGCCTTGAGGCGGCCTTTGAGGTCCACTTCACGAGCATAGTTGGAGTCGAACAGGTTCTTCACGCGGCCTGCAACGCCATCACGGTCGAGTTCAGCGCCGTGGAACATTTGAGCCAATGCGCGAGAAACGTCGAGGTCTTGTTTGAGAGCCAGAACGGCAGCCTTGGAGTTTTCGCTCACGTGAGCAAAACGCTGTTCAGCGACGTTTGTTTCCATCAGACGGCTCAGCGATGGAGCGCCAAATGCGGCCATCAAGCGAGATTCGTCAGATGTGCTTTTGGACTGTCCCAAAATGCCAATCGACTTAGCCTTTTCCAATTCAGCAATCTTAGAATCCAACTCAGACTTGATTTCTTCGAGCTTCTTATCCATGAAACATACCTTCCTTGAGGAATAGAACTAAGGTCTTGGCATCTTGCCTCGACTCAAAATAGCACAAATTGAAATTATTCTGCCAATGCCTTGAGGCGTTTTTGATACTCAGACACCATTGCGTCTATTTTTTGCTCCATTTCAGGCTTTGGCGCTGGCTGTGAACCAGCCAGGGCTTCCGTTACCTTGATGAGCATTTCCATCTTAGCATTAAGGCTGCCAAGCATTTCAAGCTGAGACTGCATAATCATCAGCATTGGGTTCTCGTTGACCAATTCCTTGACGCCGCCTTCGCTGTCGCATCCTTCACAAACGGACTTCTGCTCCTGCTTGCACATATCGTAAGCTATCGCAGCCGCCTGATCTTGAGCGTACCCTTCTTTAATGAGTTTTGGGATCTTCTTGGAGACACACTCTTGGACTGCTGGGTCTTCAGCTTTTTGTTCTGGTTCTGGCTTTGACTTGGACTCAGCTTCAACGTCCTTGCCGTTAAGAACTTCAAGTTCCTGCGCGTCGCACCCAAGAACATCAACGCAAGCCGAAAGGACAGATTCCGATACCGGCGTAACATTGCCCGCCAGAACTTCGCTCAGCTCAGCGTCAGACAAGCCTGCCTTCTCCATGAGGCTTTCCATGAGTTCGACTTTCTCTGCGCCCATGTCTTCGACCAGCTTATCCATGTGACCTTGAATGTACTGAGCGACCATTGCGCCCTTTGCCTTCAACACGTCCATACGGAAATCCTTCAATGACTTATAGTTTGACAAAGAGAACGTGGAATCCGGCTGCGCAGGAATACTGACAATCGACAATTCTTGAAGTTCCCAATCCTTGATGAGCTTACCACCAGTTTCCGGATCAGTCTCAACCGTCTCATCTGCAAATCTGACAGAAAACGTGCAAAGCGTCCCGTCCTTCACAAGTTCACGGATATAAGACACCTTCTCATGATCGACCCCTGACACTGCCGCTTTGACATAAAGACCGTCTTCCTTTGGAACGACCTCAACAACGCGACCGATGGGATAATTCATGTCATGGTTGAAAAGCAGGATAGGGTTTTTCTTATACCTGTCGAGCTTCACCGACATCGGGTCCATGCGCTCATTATAGGCATCCTTTGCGAAATAGTTCGCATACCCCTCAATCACAACGTCGTTTTCGTTTGGCTTTGCGCCAAGAGCCTTGAAGCGATAGTTCATTATTTCTTCTCCACAAGTTCAAGGAGCTGTTGTCTTGTTGCTTCCGCATCCTGCGGGAAAATAGGTATCATCGTGCAACGGCAGTTGTGACTCACTATTCCTTCTGCTAGGTAAACTCCAGATTTTGTCTGGAGATTATAGACATGACAATTAAGTACAACGACACTGACGTTAATAACTGGATCGATTGTTACATCAACCAATCCATGAGCATGAAACAAATCTCTGACTCTTTCGGTGTCGCAAGAACCGCCATCCATCATCACTTTAGCAAACGCGGAATCAAAATCAGAAACTCCAGAGAAGCCGAGCTTCTCAAGTGGAGCAGAATGACTCCTGAGCAAAGAAGGAATCAAGTTGCTGCCTGTCATGCTGCTACCACCGGAAAGCCCGCTTCCAGGCATCGGCTCGCCTTGGCTGCACAAACCAAGCGCACCACTCATAGCAACATCGGTGTCGGCGAGGCTCTTGTTTACGGATACTTGCTCAAGGTCGGATTCGACGCTCACATGCAATTCCCCGTTGAGGCATACAATATCGATATCGCTTGCAGCTCCGTCGCCGTGGAAATCTCCAATACAACCGTTCACGCTCATAATTGTTCTAGGTTGAGAAAAAGAGTCGAATACCTGATGGAATGCGGTTGGCATTACCTTCATGTCGTTATTGCTAAAAGCCCCATCACTGATGACTGCCTTCAACAGATTGCTTCCTTTTGTGATTTTTCCAGCAGGAATCCATCCATCTGTCGTCAATATCGGGTGATTAGGGGTAACGGTGATCTCAGAGCCGCTGGCTGCTTTAATAACGACAGCTTCTCCTTGATAAAATCTCCGATAGACCTTCTCGGCGTTTATTGCTGAGACTTTTGTTTCACCAATAAAACAATTCACACACTCTTGTGCAGAGCCACGCGGATCACGTGGATAGCTCAAGCCGTTGCTGAAATCCTCGTCATGGTTCTTTGTCTCACCGTGAAGAACAACATGGTTTGCCGAGTCGGTTGGCTTTGTCCCACGCACGTCTTCATCCGCCATCGTAGCCCAAATCTTTTTAAGATCAGGAATGGCCTTTGCCACTGTACGCATCATTGACGCCTGACCCATTGAAATCGCCGTCAGTGTCTCGGTGCGGGCAATCCGCCGCGCTCTCTCTGCCGCTCTGTCCGTGAAGTAACCTTGGATGCCCTCAATCACCTGTGGGATTGATTGGCCTTCTTTCAGCCCATCTAAGACCACTTGCATGACTTGCTTGGTGGTTGTCTCATTGATTGAATCAAACGAAGCCTTGCCCCTGTCTCGCAGCAATTTGAGCCTATCACCTTCGTCTATCATAATCGCTACCAAAATAGTCTCTCTCGATGGACCGTCCATGACCGTTCCGGCTTGCATCCGATACCCTTCCTCAACGGTTGGGCCGAGGATCTTGTTGTATCGCTCAAGGTATTCTTTTTCGAGGCGTGCAAGCTCCTCCTCGATCATCTGCTTGAACCGCTCATCGTCATCGCTCTTTGCGCGATAGACCTCGTTGGCAGATCTGATGGCAATTTTTGCAGCCTCAGTGAAAAGGTCGAGTGACCAAAGGACCATCTCAGGCTCAGGCTTTTTGGAAGCCTCTTCCATGCCGTCTGAAAGTGCCTTCACGCTTGCTTCGTTGTCATCAAGTTCATCTATGCGGTCCATCCGTGAAACAAGGCGCTCGGCCCAATCACGTCCTTCATCGCCACCCCAAAGAAGATGGGCAATGTATCCGTTCGATGGCGGGTCTTTCTGCTCAAGATTATCATGTTGATGGCGGGCAAAGAACGAGCGCATCCTGCGTACCGTATCAGGCGACAGGTTCTCCCTGTTCTTGAGCTGCACCGCGCGGGCCACACCCACCGACGTGCCACCGCGACCAAACTCTTCCCTGAGCTTCAGGCCACGCTCAGCGTTCTGAGCCATCGCCTGAGTGGGTGTGAAGTCGATCATATCGTACGCACCGCGCATCTGGGGTGCTTCAGGTTCGGGAAGGCTCTTGGCTTCCGTGACAGCAGGGGAGATGTTTGGTGTTTCAGGCTGTGTCTGGAGAACTTCGGGGTTGACTTGGATGGCCTGAAGCACTGGTGGTTTCGATCCGGGGATGGCATCGCCGCCCTTCACCGGAGGGAGCTGCCACAAAGCCGCTCTCACTTCGTTGAGTGTGTGGACCTGAAGCATCTGGATGGACAACGCTGCCTTGGCATCGAGGTTCTCTTGAAGCGCCATAACGCCCGAATAGTCGAAGCGCAGCTCCTCATTCGTACCTAAAAGTTTCATTTCTCGGAAATACTTGGACATCGAAGATGCAATGGCATCGCCGGTCGGCCTGACCGCTGACTCCCAGAAATATCTGAGCGCCATCTTGGCCTCTTCCGAACCGAGCGAGCCTGCGGATTGCAAACCAACAACATGCTTTGGGATATGAAGCACGTTGAGGATCGTCTCTCGGTTGAGATTGATCAGATCCACAAGCTGTTGGTCTGCAATCTTGTTGTCAGCCGACGTAGCGCTCACGCCTTTAGGGAGTAGCATGGTGCGACGTTGGTTGCGCCTGCCTGTATAAGCCTGTTCCATCGACTTGAGCAAGCGTTGGGCACTCATTTCATTCGCTTCACGGTCAAGCGAGAGGATGAACTGTGGGGTCGCGCCCTTGAGATAGAAAGCATTGAGATAGTCTTGACTGTAACGGTTGAACAGCAGCGATTTCCTGCCTGGCACAAACGGCGAAAGACCATAAAACACCGACGCGGGGTTTGGCCTCTTGATGTGGCATATTTCTGTAATCTTATACGAAATCGGTTTGATGGCCTCAGAGATTGTTTCATCAATCCCTGAAGTCACGAGATAGTTCTTCGGCAGGCCGTTCTCGAAATGATACGACACCCGCTCAAAGCCAACAGGGATCATGGTGCTTGATTTTGGCGCATAGAAGAAAAACGCATTCCCGCCCAAGATATAATCCGAGATGATCGAGTAAAGAAACTGCGATTCATCTTGGTATTCATTCGGATTCTGTAACATTTGGTTCAGCTTGTGGCGCTCTGAAACAGGTTTCCACGCATCGGTGTTATTCTCCGTGTCTTCACGGGCGAACACACGCAACGGGACTGTGGAAAGCGGCTGCGCGTAAGCATCCACCGTGATGTAAACCCAGTCCTCGCCAAAGAACAAACTCTTGAGCGTGCGGGCATCCATCATCGCCTTGGTTTCGGCTGACCATGAACCGAAATCACTTTCGTCCCAATCAGTCGGCTCAACGCTTTTCAGTGGGCTTATCTTCGCTCGCTTTCCTGACAATTGTGGCGCTTTCAACTTTTTCTTCACCATTGTTGACCTCGACAACTCCAAGTCTTTCTATCTTCATATCCTTTGGCGCATCGAGAACAAGACGCGCACCACGGGTCGCCGAAACCAGCAACACATGGCTCCCTATCTTCACCGCCTCGCCTTTTTTCAATTCAACAACCAACGCCATTGTCGCATCCTATCACAAGAGCTGCATTGTCTGAACTGCGCCTATCTCACTTCTCAATTCATGCAGATAGGCAAGCGCCATGCTCATCGCATCAACACGGTCATCGTTCGGTGCGCGTGGGAAGTTACACACCTCCGCAAGCCAATCTTTCACCCATGTGGCCTGGTCCATCGGCGGCAGATAAACGTCACCCGCCCTGATAAGCGGGCTGACCCTCTCAAGCCGCTGTATCTTGTCACCCCGCGGGTCATAAAGCACCAAGCCTGGCACCTCACCCTCAAGGTCGCTCTCTATCGCAGGGCCATTGGCTTTGTTCTCAACCAACACCGCTGTCGCCTGAGGCCACCTTCCACACATCTCACGTATTGCATCACGACTTTCCGTATAACTCCACCGCCCGCGCATCTCGTCAAGAAGATAACGCTTCGAACCGCGGGCACCCCAAACCTGACCAACCACAAAGCTCGACCCTGCCGTCTGTGACCGTGAGAACCTCAAGTCCCAACTTTGGATGATCATGTCCATCTCAGGGGCAACGTCAAACTCCCTGAACCAACGGGCCTTGAGAATTTCACCACCCGCTGAGGCGGGGCGCTGCTGATACAAGCTGTCCCACCACCTGTTGGGCAAAGCGCGTTTCATCTTAAGCAACGCCTCAACGTCAAACCTCTGCGGGTGCAACGCTTCGCCCATCTTGCGAAACTCCTCATCCTCCTCCGCTATCGCAGGGAAGTTGAGTATCTCCCAAGTATCTCCCGATTTGTTCTCGCTCTCTGCTATCAACCGTCCGGTGATATCGTCCTTGTGCCAACGGGTGTTCACGATGATTATCCCACCACCGGGCGTCAGACGTGTTCTTGCCACCGAGTTGAACCAGTGCCACATATCATCCCGCACCTTCGGGCTGTCTGCCTCGGCTTGGTCCTTGATAAGGTCATCGCAAATAAGAATATGCGCACCACTGCCCGTGAGAGAACCACCACGCCCCACCGCCTTGTACGTCGTCGGTGTCGAGTAATTCTTCCCAAAGAATACTTTCCACTCCTTCACGGAGAAGTGGTTCGGGTCCACACGGGCGAGCGGCCAAAGTGTCTGCACATACTGCTCGCTCATCAACGACCGCGCTCTGCGTGAGAGCCTCTCTGAAAGCGAACTGCCGTAAGTCGAGACAATGACCTCCCATGAAGGATTGTTCAATAAGCACCAAAGCGGAAAGCGCACGCTTATCGACTCGCTCTTGAGATGGCGCGGGGGCATACACACAATCAGCCGTGGGCTTTTCTTGTTGCGCACGTCTTCCATGAACTGAGCAAGGCGCTTGCAAAGGTGCTGATACAACCACCCGTCCACAAAGTTCGGCACCGTTGAGGCCACGAACCTGTGGAAATCCCGTCTTCTCAATTCAAGCTGGATCTCTATGATTTGCTCTTGGGTTAGCTCCATGAAGGCAAGTCACCTCGCCTGCTGCAAGGCTTTTTGAAGCTCGTCGTCTGACATCTTGGTCACGTCTATCGTTGGCTTGTCGATATCCGATTCGTTCCTGACCCGTGTCGTCTTCTCTATCGCTGCGCGCTTGCTGATATCGACCGATTTCACCTCGGCCCACTTCTCAGGATACTTGCGCTCCAAAAGCCAGGCCGCCGCTTTCCAGTTGTCGCGTGCATGGCCCATGATCTTGTCAATCAGGTACATCGAGAACCTGATCTCTGCCTCATTGATCTGCCTAAAGAAGTCCGGGTTCTTCTCCGCGTACCTGCGGATATCTATTGGGTTGACGCTCACATAGATGCACGCCTGCTCGAAGGTGAGGCCCCGTGAAAGAGCATCGCCCATCTTCTCTGCTATCTGGGCCGCTGTCTTGTCCGTGACCTTATCAACATAGCGGTGAACATCACCCTCGCCCCGCTCAAAGAGCTTCCTGAGCTTTATCTCGACTGCTTCAGTGGGGAGCGCCCGTGAATCAAGAGATGCCATGTGTTCGGCGAAGTCTGGATATGAGCCTCTCAGCTCAATGTACTTGTCTCTGTCTGTTCCCAGGGACGTGAGGATATCACCTATCGTCTCTCCAACGGCATAGCGTTCCGCTATCTTCTCCATGAGAAACTTATCGCTGTACGAGGTGTCCTTGCCTCTGATCGTTCCGAATTGTCTCGCCATCCTTGAACATCCTGTTCTTGTGATTTGAGGTCAGGATAACGCGGAAAGAAGGGTTTTGAAAGGGATCGGGAGAAGTGGAAAAATTGGTGGGGTTTGCGGAGGGGGCTTTTCCCTCCCCTCCCCAACAATTTCAGTAACTTACCACCCCCCTGGTATCATTGGACTTTTTTCTCCAGGGATATCAATGGGTTAGTACGAAGTGTCTGTTATTGTTAAAAAATATATTTAGTCTATTGATTTCGGTAGGTTGTCGTGATAGTGTTGATTTTATTGAGGAAAACAAAAAGTCTAGTGATTTCGGGTGGTTAAAGGGTATTTGATATAACGAAATGTTATCCCTCCCACCCTCAACTATAAATTTTATTTATATCTCAACCGATAGCACACTCCCGATCACAATCACAAACCGACACAAAACAAAACACCCGAGAGTCAATAGACTGTCGGGTGGAATGGGAGATGCTTCGGGAGCGTTCAGAGCTTCGGAGCTTTGAACACCAAGAGGAACCGAACATCCTGACTCTCAGGACAATAAAACCGCCCAATGGCACTCTGTCGCTTAAACTCAGCCATGGGAGCGAGACTAGCTAGAGCGAGCGTGAAGGTATCGAACACACGCCGGATAACGACGGGCTTGGGTAGATCTTTGACCTGAACTATCCAACGACACTCGCCGAGAGTGTTTGACTGGAAGGTGAATGTTCTGAGGGTCATATCATGCACCTCTTCTCAGATACGCCGATCGTTTGTATTGCTTTGCCGCTTGGCGTTGAATTGATCGGAGCTGTGATCTTTGCTTGGTGTTACACAATTTGTAGAAATCGTTTGATCTTGGCGAGCGTTTCTCGAAACCGAAATCATACACAAGGTCCAAGAAATCGGGGCCGTTTGCTATCATGCGCGGATCGTCACGGAGCATGAGTATTTCGGTTTCCGTGAGCATATCATCGGAATTGACCGGATCATAATATCGTGACCACGTATCGGAGATTGTGTCACGGTCAAACAAACTGGAGTGAGAGAACACCGGAGATTGTGCTAGGGCTGGTGCAGGGATTGGCCGGAGCGAAAATGTTTCGCAGGTGTTCTGTCCGACCGGAACGGAAATTTCTGAGAATGGGTTAGTCGAGAAATTCCCTCGGGCATCGGTATGGAGCGATCCGGAATTCTGACGGATGATATAATATCGGTCGAGTTTCGTGTCGACTATCATGATATTTGCCCATGTTTCGCCAAGGGTGTTGAGCATGGCCTGAATGTTTGCCGGTGGCGTATATTTCAAAAGATCGCACAAGAGCATGGAGTCAACCGGATGTTGCTTTGCTCCGGAAGATGACAGAACACCGTTGTGGAACACAATATAATCACCTTGAATGAACGCATGGGTTGCCGTGATACCACGCGCCCATGTTGTCGCGTTCCGAGTGTGAACCCATACACGTTTGAACGGTTTGAAACTCAGTGAGTGTATGAGTGACTCCGGATCGTGTGTTTTGATGATTTGATACTCCGTTCCGTCAAACGTCACTGCCGATAGGCCATGGGGATTGAATTGGGCATCGGAACGTATCTGACAAAACAGTGACTCGTCGATTGTGTCGGTTGTTATGATTGTACACATGGCTGTTTCTCCCATTGAATGAAATTAAGCGGCGTCGGCCTGATCTTGTGTTGTCAGAGCGGAAAGGGCTTGATCAAATGTTAGTGAGTTTCTTGCAGCATGGAGCGCGATAGCATCGAAACGCATGCCCATGGGGAGCATGAGTGTCTCGGTATTGTTGATAGCGGCGTGATATGCGTCGGAGGCGATAGCCAAGCAAGCAAGGGCATCGGAAATGTTGTCGATATTGCCGAAACACCGGAACTCCCATGTATTGGAACGCATGGCAACAAAACGGTATTTTTGCGTGTCGAGGGTGAAATTGAAATACTGGGAGAGTGAGTCGGAGCGCCAACGCTGACGCACGCTCTCCGGAACCCTTGGGTCGTTCAAAACGAAACGCATGAGAAACGATTGAAAATTGACGGAGTATTTCGGAGTGACTCCGTGAATAGATGCGTGGATATGAAACGAGCATCCGGAATTGACGGAGAAACCGACGCGATCCAAGTCGGTAAATAGGGAAATGGCGCGTTCAGTGATTTCGGTCCACGTTTGAGGGCCTCGTGTTGTGATTTCTGGACCACGCACCGATCCGTCTGGTTTCCAATCGAGTGCGAGAGTTTCATCGGAGAAATTGAGTGATTTCAGGTAGTCCATCATGTCGATAGTTTCTTGTTCTTGATATTCTTCTGTCCGAGTTTCCGCTCTTGGGGCAGCGGAGAGTGACGGGACAATGAAATGATCGGCGGCCAAGTATTGTCCGATCAAACGTGTGAGCTTGATCTTTGTTTGAGTGTTTTGTGTTTGCGCAAGAACAAATTTGAGAACACCAAGCAAACCGTTGTGGGCATTCTCACATTGGCGGAAATAGAAACCGGCCCGTCCGCGTCGTGTGTATGTAAGCACGAAATGGGACAACGGTTTGAAAGTGTCGTCTTGGCATGGAATCTGAATTGGCGGATCTTGTGTCAAAAGATGTTCCGACAAGATCAGTTTGTGAATCTTTTTGAGTGTTTTGTCTTTTGTGTTTGAAATCGAATATTGCACGCCATCGTGTACATCGGAGGCATATACGTTGGCCGATTGTGCGAGAATTGTTCTTGTCTTGGTGACGGAGCGAAATTGTGTATTGAGGGAATGATAATTGAGTGAATTGACGGAGTGAGTTTCAAGCTCGAAACCCAAGCGAACATGAGAATTCCGGAATTCTTCTTTTGATGCGGAACGCGCAGAAATCAAACTAGGATTGGTTGTCATGGCAGTATCTCCCAAAAGCGATCCTCGGAATTGAGGATCGATCCTGTATCGGCAGAAAATTGTATTTACATGAGCGGTTTTTAATGCTTTTTTGAGTTTCTCTCGTGTTCTTCACGGGTTGATTTCGTTGGTGTTTTCGGTTTTTGAGCGGAAAGACGGAAAATTGAATAATTTTAGGATGATTAGGCCATGTGGTTGAAATTCCTGGACAAAGTTAACACGTTGAAATGTATGTAGAAAGTTAACATCCTGAGAATACTGAGAAAATGCAAGCTGTTGAAAATAAAGCGGAAAGTTAACATCCTGAAAAGTATAGAGAAAGTTAACATCCTGAAAAGATTGGTAAATAAAAAGTTCAATCATTTCAGCGGTTGGTGGTCTTGGGGGTACAAGGGGGTGGCGGGTGCAAAATGTCACAGAGGTTGAGGCAAAATTACAGATCCAGGTGAACGGGCTGAGGATGGACACCCGGAAGTTGAAGGACAGGATTGAAATCCTGGAGGCCCAGGTGCGGAGACTGGTGGACAGTCTGGAGCGGGAGCGGAGGGAGAACAGGCGGCTCTCGGAAGTTTTGCTGTTGAACGGTATCCGTGAAGACTAGGGGGGGTGGGGGTCGAAACCGTCAGAGAGGTTGTGGGAAACGGAGGACGTAGCCGCGATTGTCTCCAAGCGAGCCTTCCCTACGGATATAGCCTTGGGCCTCGAGCAGGCGGAGGTGCTTGTTGATGACGGCAAGCGAGAGCGGGACGATGGCTTGGATCTGCCTTGCGGTGACTCTGGCCCCAGAAAGGCCGGAAATGGCCTTTAGAACGCGTTGGTTGTTCTCAAGGTAGTCTGACCTAGGATTTTTGTTAAGCGAGCCTAGCGGCCTCATTCAGCGTCTTCCTGATTGTCTGGGTGGCTGGAGTGTTTATCCCCCGGTTCAAGGCCGATTGTAACCCGATGTGGGCTGTACCTTGAAGTCGTGGGGCCAATGAGGTCATTGACCTCCCAAAGAAGGCGCACAAACGCCTCCATCGTTTCCTTGGTAGGATTGATAGAGGCAGTGTCGCGCGTCTCAACCACGCGCCTCCGAGGGCCATCAGAGTCAGTTTCGTCCGTGAGCAGCCAACCATTATCGACGCATTCAATTTTAATCATTTGTAAACCCCAGGCAGCTTTGCGACATTCCGACTCAACCATTCGATGAATGATTCTCCCTGTGGAATACGGCCACCGTGATACCAGAGAGCAAGATCGGTAAGATAACAAACAAACGACATGGGATTGTTTACGATTTGGTCTTTTGATCCAGAAACATATTTACTGCCTTTGTTATTCTTGACTGTAACAGTCACAAGGCCGCTTTGTTCGTCTGATGATATGTCGATGTCTTTTGCTTTCACCTGATGATCCAGCAATATGTTTCTCAGTGCGCCAAGATACAAGATTGTCATTGTTTCATCCTTCAGTGTTCATGAGATCGCATCCTGATTCATTTGTTGTCCTTTCGACTCGACGTTCTGCTATCTTTTTTGTTCTAACTTCATCAATCAAAACATAACCTATAATCAGCGGGCCAATGACCGCGATTGCTATTGTGATAATCGTATAAACATTCATGGGATCACATCCACTTTGAGGCCCATGGGCTCTGAGTCTTCATGCCACATCTTGATAAGGATGTTGCACGCAGCAGCCAAGGCTACGTTCATCGAATTGTATTCCTGCTGACAGACGATTGTGTATTCCTCTTCATCCTCGTTTATCTGAAGGACGAATCCATTGCGAACTTTCTCAATGCTGATCATATTTCTCGTCCTTTGGTTCGTCTTGTGGAATGTCTTTCACTCGATACCACGTATCATCAGCAAAAAACCAAACCGTGCCGTCATCGCAAAGGGCGTTCAGCACTTGCTGGTTCCACATTGTTGTCACAGTAAGTTGGATGATCTTACGTTTCATTCTCTTATCTCCAGACTTCCGCGCACACCCTTCTTGCCGATGTGTTCCAAGGCATCGTCGATTGTTTGTTGGGTAAATTCTGACGGAACTTCATCTTCCCACTCATAAACAATTTTTCTATTCGGTTCAGAGCAGGCCGTTGGTGCATATTTGATACGCTTTGGAGGCAACATCCCCTTCCCTTCAAGAAAGTCGATGATTGGTTCAGCGTGAACTCCGATAAAAACATGGTTAAACTTTTCCATAAGGGCTTTAACCATTTCACTTTTTTTCATTTTATGTCCACCTCATAGCTGGTCAATTCAAAACGCAATCCAACAGTAGCGCCCATGCGATATGCAAACAGCCCACCAGAGCCGGTGACTTCATATTTGTTCTTCATTAAGTCGTTCAGCAGCTCCCGCGCCATACGTCTCAAGTCACCGATCGTGGGCGTACCGTCGAAACCGGCCCATTTCCAATCAAGCGCCTTCATGGTGCGGTGAACAATTTCAAAATCAAATTCATCCATGATTTCTTCGATGTCATTCATGCTGATCATCGTTGTAAACATCGTCCCATTTTGCAGCGAGGAACTTTACGATATCCCTTGGTTTCTCTTTCTGCCTATCCGCCGCTCCATCGAGATGCCAGACATACATGCGGCCATCCATGAATCCTTCGGCAAAGTCCTGATTTTGGTAAATCTTGACAATCTTTACGAATTTTCCGTTTCTTGTTTCATAATAACCAAGAATATCAATCATAAAATTTCCCTAACATTGAAGTTTGGTTTAGAACATCCGATATAGGATCAAAGAGGACAAAGCAATGGATATTTTCAAGGGCGAAAAGAGTGATGAATGGGGGACGCCACCGGAACTTTTAATTGAACTTGGCCTGGGCGTTCGGGACGCGCTTGACGTGTGTGCATCGCCCGTGAACAAGAAGTTTGCCGAGTATTGGACGAAGGACGATGACTGTCTTGGCAAGGAGTGGCCAAAGAACAAAATCTGTTGGATGAACCCGCCATTCTCCAAAGCCACCTCGTTCTTTCATAAGGCCGTCGAGGAGGCCCAAAAGGGCACAAAGGTGCTCGCAATTTACAAGACAACCAACTTGGAAACATTGCTCTGGCAGAACGTGATTCTGCCGCATTGCGATGGTGTTTTGTTCCTCAAGGGAAGGACGGAATACGTCCGTGAACAGAGTGCGGGGAAAGGTGTTCCGTTTGGTAGTGCGCTTATCTTTTTCAACATCAGGAAGGATATCCCGACGAGAAAAGAGAGTATCGGATATTGGATCAACACACATGGAGGTGAGTGGTGAGCGAAGAGATTGTAAAGCGTAGGGGAAGGCCGAAGGGAAGTCTGAACAAGAATGGCGCAGTGAAAGTAAGAATGTTCAAACCACCGAAGAGAGATATGATTCGTGGCAGACAAAAGTCGCTTATTTACAACGCGAACAATTATCCAGACAAAGAGCAATGGGAAGAGTATGCAGAAATCCTTTCAAGGCGACTGTGTATGCCAATCACTGCGGGATACTCAAAACCGCTTGGAAGATGGCTCGAGCTTGAGCTTGTGAAGGGCATCGTCAATCGCGTGTATTGCGATCACATGACCGAGGACAACGTGTTTCCCATCCGGCACATGGTCGAACGCTTCAGACACAATTACCTCACCTATCTTTACGATCTTGCAAGAGAGCGGTTCTTTGGAATGCTCTGGAAGAATGGCCTTGTCATCAGAGAGTTGGTAGACGACGAAGTGATGAAAAAGTTCAGAGAGGGCCGGAAGATGGCAGCGCGAACAAGAAAGAACGAACACACGCCAGAAGATGGAATGAACGATCAGCGTGAGTATGAGATCGCAAAAAACAGACGCAACCATGAATCGATGAAAAGGCGTTCTGCGAATCTCAGAAAGAAGATGGAAGAACTGGGCATTGATAACCCGTGGGAGGATTGAATGAAGACAATTGAAGAAATAGCGAAGAAAGAAAACAAAAGTCCTCGCTGGGTCAGAATGCAAGCCGCGCAAGGGAAGTTCAAGTGCATCAAGGTCGCGGGTACTTGGATCATCCTTGAGAAGCACGAGATGCTTGTGGACTTGCGCAAACTACCCAAAGAGTTACGACTCGCACTGCTCGGAGCTGAGGTGGAAAGCGATGTGTTCCTGCAAGAGGGGATCGCTTCCTAGCTGCCACGCATGGTGCAAGGTGTAAGCGACAGCAAATGCATCCCACTCGTCTTCATTGCGCGGGAGTGCGCTTATTCTATGGTGTATTCTCTTGAACTCCCGCTGAAAGTCCTGCTTCTTTGGAATGTGTTTGCCAATGCAGAACTTGCGAATCGTGCTGACCGGCAATGAACAGCAGAGAATCTTTTGAAAGAACAGGCCGACCTTGAGAGCTCCTTGGAGTTCAGCGAGCGGGGTTGTAGCCTGCGATGACATCGAGAAGGCATAGTTCTCAATCGCGGCAATCTGAACTTCATGTTTTTTGATGATAGCGAGGATGTCCCGAACAAGCAGGGCGAGACGCTGGTTCTTCTCCACATCCGATGGCTTTGTTCCGAGCTTGTGTCCACGCAACGTATAGAAGAACGTGCCTTCGTTTGAAATGATACACAAACCAGTCGCGCTCAACGAGGCGTCAATTCCCGCTATTGTAAGCATCCGAAAGCTCCATCTCGAATATATCTATCTGCAAGATATCATGCTTTGACTGCGTGACACGAGCATTGAACTTAATAACCTGACCATCGTCGTAGCAGTAAGACTCAGACAATTCCTGCAACATGTTTATCAATTTGAAAGTCGAAATAGGAACTGTCGACTCAAGTCTTGCCGATACATAGATGTATGACTTGAACTTTTCGCCAAGTTTTTCACGCATGTGATCCCAAATCTGAGTGATAGCATAACTATAGCAAATGGGTGATTCGAGTTCGATATTGAGAGAGAGGTGTCTCATGGTCACTATTTCCGACGAGTGGATGCCTTTGTTGAACGAGTGTCTTGCGATTGCCCTTGAATGCATTCAAGACGAGGAAACGTCAAACGCAATCAAATTTCTGATGAAGCATCTTGATGAACAGGAAATGAATTCAATGGGGATTGGGGCCGTTCGGTTTGTGAAGGGCGCTTACGACAGTACGGAATTGAATTGACTCCGAACCTATATCTCGCGCCGTCACAAGCAGCCTCGGAAATACGCTCAATCAGACCATCAACTTCCATCTTCCGGATGGCAACCTTGAATGGAGTTTCGGAAAAGAGTTTGTCTGTCATGGAGACAAGCTGAGCAACGCGGATTTGCGTCCAGGTTTTGTTGTCCAGGAGCTTTTCAAATGCAGCCCAAACAACAGCACCGGCGATTCCGTACTCTTTTGCGATATCTGTATTGATCGTAATTCTCATCACATGAACTCTCTGATTTTCTCAAAAAGCACCGAGTAAGGAAAGCAGATGCAAGAGGCGAGCTTGTATGCAAAAACGCTTGCTGCAATGAGTGCAAGCCAAGCGAATACACGAACAAATATCTGCCTGTTCTCAAGTCTGTATCTATCAATCGGATGCCGTAAATGTTGCGGATTGTATAAACCGGAAAGCCAAAAAAGGAAAGCACAAACAACAACAAGCGAGAGCATCCAGATCGTGTTTTGATAGATCTCTTCACGCAACAAAGACGATCCAAATTCTGATTCTGGATTGAGGATACCCATGTCAATGAGTTTCACGAATTGATTCTGCTTCGCCATAGGTTCCTCTTCTCAATGATTGTCAGAATTTGCTTTTGTTCTTGTTTGTTGAATCCATAGATAAAATTTTCAATACGGATACCAGAAGTTACAGAAGCGTGTTCGATCAAGTTTGCAAGCATAACGCAACGGCTATGCCAAACGCGGCGGTGTCTTGTTTGGGTTAAGTCTGAACACTGTCGTTTTTCCATGACTCTCTGCCTCTAGACTGCCAATCTTTATCAATCTCATACGCGCATAGTTGTGGACGCCATCAAGTCTTTTTCCATTCTTATCGAAAAGCCTTGTTACGGTTTTCATTGTTTTGCTTCTTGGTTTGTTCGGAAATGATCTTTCCTCACTTTGAACGAGATAACCACCTTCCAAGAGCGTCCTTAATACGTTTTGCACGCGACCTGATGTTACAAGCATCCAACAAAGCTCCCTGCCTGTCTCCCCGCATCCTGCTGCCGAGTTCTGTATTTCCATAATAATATCTCACGCCATCCGTGAATGAGACTGTGTAAACATCTCCACATTTTCCACTCACGGTTCCTTCACCATATTCTTTATCCAATACCTTCTGGCCAATTTTCATTTGAATCCTCAATTTTGATTTCGACCTTCTCTGGCGGTTCAAATTCGCAGAGCAAGAATTTGAGCATATCAGTACAGGCGTTCAATCCGCCAAAGGCGAAGACTTTGACATCATCGTTGACTTTGCGTTGGACAATATATCCGTTCACAACTGTCTTGATTGCTATTTCCATTTGAGTTCCCTCATACATTGTTGATAAGTGACCATGAGCGAATGGATGATTGTTGGTTGTGGTGCTTCCATGAGGATACGCATGGAGATTGTTCTCTCGCTTGTGTGGTGCGTTTCTTTATTGGTCACAACCAGCTTTGCCTCATGTGATCGAGCGTCCACGGTAATGTGTGGCGGGAACTGGGGGTCGATAGGTACGAACTTGAGGTTCTCCCGCCCCTTGTTCTCTGCCATAAGCACGAATTTCGTCATGTGACTTGGCTCCATAATAAGTGTTTTGAACCTTGGTGAACCCGTCCGAAGACTGTCTATTGTTCCATCTTTCGATACATTCATCAGCCAGGTCAGCTTCAGTTTCACGGTGAGACTTGAACACCCAGGGCCCCAAGGCATCGCACGACCGGCATCGTATCCGCATGGATGTGCCGATGTGGGAACAATCAAAACTCAGGCGTGTTGAGCCGCAAAAAGGGCATGACTTGGCATTGTTGAGCATAAACTTCTCCGTTTGGATGGATTTTGTTCCGTAAACGGATCGCGGATTGGATGCAAGCGAAAAAAGCAAGATTCTATAATCATTGAAGATAAAAAATAGTTCTTTAGTCTTTCTGTAAACTTCCGTTATAGGAAGTGCAGGAGGTGAATCAATGAAGAACTTCAAAGATATCGACGAAGCCAAGGAGTATTATCCAGAATCCCGTTATTTGATTCTCACTGACGAGGAGGCAAACGATGCGGTATTTGAATATATTGTTGAAAGCCTTTGGGCGTTTAAGTCAGAATTTCTTGCAAGTGAAACAGACCTTCCTGTTGAAGTCTTCAAAGCCCTTTCTGGACAATGTGAAGATGCAAATGAACCAATTAAAAAACTCGTTGAGAAAACGTGCGGTCTTCTGCCGTTGGTTGACGCGGCAATAAGTGCCGATGGGCGTGGACACTTCTTGTCAACGTATGACGGAGAAGAAACAGAGATCCAGATAGGTGATGAAGATTATTACGTTTACAGAACAAATTGAGGTGAGTTATGAACAAGATTGAAAACAAAGAGCATTTCATCGAGGCGCTGAACTTTGCACGAAAGAGCGAACCACAAACACGAAAGAGCTTTCTGCATTGCTTGAGGATTCTCAACAGAATGAAGCGAAATGCAAATGAAGTTCTTGAGATATATGCTGACTTTGTGAAACATAGTTTTATCTTTGTTCTCAAGAATAAAGACGGAAAATGTTCGCTTCATGGCGGAATGATTCTTCACGGATATGAAGAAACGCTTTCTGTTACATTATCTCCAATCAACCATCCTCAATGGAGGATTCATACATGAACAAGGCCGTGAAGCAGATAATCCTCAAGGCGTGCCCTAACCTTGAACGAGAGGTGAGCGAGGAGTTCGGTCGGCTTACGGAGTACGGCTACCCCGCCAAGATATTTCTCTTGGGGTACATCGACCGGAGTGAGGGGAGTGTCCCTGCGCCCGTGACCGAGAGGGCAAGGATGGCCGTTCGTAGCCTAGAGGATGGCTTCATGGCGCTCGTCAGGGTCGAGAGGCCGGAGATGGACATAGATGCAATCATGGTCGAGGAGGAGATGAAGCAAAGGGCCTCAAAGAAGGCCGCCAAGAGCATTTAGTGTATCTGGTAAGGTCATCATAGCCTGATTGATTTAGAGCCGCCTCAGAGCGGCTCTTTCTCGTTATTTGGCACAAGCAGCTTCGAGAGGGTCAAACAGTCCTTGAAAAAGAGGTCAAGGTACTTGTCCCACATGATTTCCATTTCGGCCTCGGAGTGCATCTTGGTGGTCATAATCCCAAGGTCCTGATGGTCATAGCCAAGGACGCAATGCCCAAGCTCATGGAAGACAAGTTCCCTGCGCTGGTACTCCTTCATGGTCATCCACATGGTTTCGTTCAAGAGGATGCCAAAATCCTTCACGCAATATCCAGCCGTACCTGAGTCGAGCCTTGCAAAGTAGATGCTCACCGGCGCGACGAGACACCCGCGCTCATTCGCCTCTTTATAGAACAGCTCTCTCTCTGCTTCAAAAGTGGGCGTCTTACAGGCGGCAATGACCGTGAACAAGAATGGGATGACTCGCTTCATGGGGACCCTCCGGCTGATGAGGATAGGTTAGCAGCCGATTTGCACTGATAAGCGTCAAAAAGGTGATGGATGGGTGGTTTTGATGGAATACTTAGTACAACTTAGTACGGTTATAGTACGGGGGTGTACTAAATACTGTTCTTACGGAGAGTAAGAAAACTATCAAACTTAGTACATATAGTGCACTTCTAAGAGAAATTTCTTATAAATAGAAAAAAAGCTCGCGAAGCGAGCATAATTAAGAAAGTCTAATAATATCAATATAGATATAGTATTATAGTATTATTATAGAGTAATTATATGTAATATAATAAAAATAACCGACCCTCAAAATCCTAAATTTTAGTGATTTTGCGGTCGGGTATATCCCCTGCCTAAATGTACTATGTTAGGTCTATGTGCTTATCTGGCTTGAATAACTACTTGGTACACCCCTGTTCTAAGTATGTACTAAGTTGTACTAAGTTTTTGGCGTAACCCGCCCAAACCAGAACCAAGTTGAGTATTTTGTATCATTGCTCTTTGTTTAGTGCAATCATCGTCGATGACGGCCCACGCTTTGTGTTCTGAATTTTGACGAGTCCAGACATGACCAAACCATCAAGAGCACGTTCAAGGACCTTGACCTCACAGTTTCTCAAACGCCTAGAAGTGTTTCTGAGAACCCCAAAGCCAACCCACCTTCCGTCCCTCGCGTTCCTTTGAAGCTGAAGGAGGATGACCTCCCCAATCTCCGCCTCAAGGCTTTGTCCAGCTTTATCCAAAACCCGTACCTCCATGTTGTTCACAATCCATTCGTGCCATCCCTTGGCCCACTCGATGTCGGATTGGGTGATTTTCGGTTCACGGGGATTCCTGGCCACCGCCAAGAGTGAACTCGTCCTCAGAATCTTCTCTGCCGCTCGGTTCCAAAGCGACGATGCCAAGTTGTTCTCTGAATCGTCACGGGCCTTCTTTTGATATTCCTTGAAGATGCGTTTCCAGTCTTGAACAGCCGTCCCCGCATAGATGACCGGCTTGGGTTCGAAGTAATGCACCTTGTCACGCCGCTTGCCGACCTTCTCGTTGTCTTTCGGAAGGACAAACGATTCGCTCTTTTCCGGCCTGCCGTCGATCATGTGCAGAGCTTCGTAGCACCAGTCATCAAGCTCGAACTTGCTTGTCTCATCGAAGTCATCATCACTCGCATAGTCTGATTGCACAATATCAAAGCGAGACAATATCCCGTCAGTGATGAAGTCGGCGCTGCGTCTGAGCAGATAATCGAACTTTTCCGTTGTGCCGCATCCGATGATACTCAGGAACGGCATCTTCACATCAGGCGTTTTATCCTGCTCTCGTTTGGTCGAGTATCCCGAAAGGATTTCACCAGACATACCCCAGATGCTCAGGATATCGCTTATGAGCTGTTGATCGACTTGGTTCTTGCTCTCAATCTTGTTCTGGAGAACGCGCAGGGCTTCATCCATGAACAACATCCGCGCATTGCAGTCAGCAAGTTCAAAGCGCAACGCCTGTGACGAGGATGGCATCCTCAACACGCGATGCTCGGCCACGCGCCTAATGATATCCATCGTGCGGTTTCCATAGTGCTCCTTGCCCGCCGATGCGCCTGCCATGAGGATGTAATAGCTGCCCACATATCCATGCTTCACGGGCGTGTAATAATTCCCCTGCGCAAGACCGCTCAATGCAGACAAGGTGCTTGCAATGGCGAACGAGGGGTGCTTGTGCATTGCGCTCTCAAGGATAGCGTTTGCAATGTTCTTGATAAGTGTTATGTCGGGTAATCCAACTGGACACTCCAGTGCTTGCTTCACTTCTGTTTTGATGAAATTCAGTGGCGTTGTATCCAATGGTGGTGTCCAGCTCCGTCTGTACGCGAGATGGAAAACAGTTTCGGGATTGACTCGATT
>Ga0214923_10001639_pt1 | contig 31411 bp, 29 predicted proteins | sample LL1510_MetaG_FD_177993 | JGI IMG/M metagenome (GOLD analysis project Ga0214923, IMG submission 177993) | Freshwater microbial communities from Lake Lanier, Atlanta, Georgia, United States - LL-1510 | ecosystem: Environmental > Aquatic > Freshwater > Lake | place: USA: Georgia | collected...
TTAAACTGTCAACCATGAGCACGCAGCACCCCATCCCCACGCCCTACGAAGATTTCATGCGCCATGTCTACACACATGGGGTGGAAAAAGCCGACCGAACCGGCACCGGCACGCGCAGCGTGTTTGGGCATCAAATGCGTTTCGATTTGCGCCAAGGTTTTCCGCTGGTCACCACCAAAAAGGTGCACCTCAAATCCATCATCGTGGAACTCCTGTGGTTCCTCACTGGTTCCAGCAACAACCACTGGCTGACCGAGCGCGGCTGCACCATTTGGGAGGAATGGGCCCGCGAAGACGGCGACTTGGGACCGGTGTATGGCGTGCAGTGGCGCAGCTGGCCGACGCCCGAGGGCGGCCACATCGACCAAATCACCGAGGTCATCAAGACCTTGAAGACCAACCCCGATTCACGCCGCATCATCGTGAGCGCTTGGAACGTGGCCGACCTGTCAAAGATGGCGCTGATGCCTTGCCACGCCTTCTTCCAGTTTTATGTGGCACCGCCCACCACCGCCGGTGGCAAGGGGCAACTGAGTTGCCAGCTGTACCAACGCAGTGCCGACATCTTTTTAGGTGTGCCGTTCAACATTGCCAGCTATGCCCTGTTGACCCACATGGTGGCGCAGCAATGCGATTTGGAGGTGGGAGAGTTCATTTGGACCGGTGGGGACTGCCACATCTACAGCAACCACCATGAGCAGGTCGAATTGCAACTCTCGCGTTCACCCTTCCCTGCACCCACGCTGCACATCAAACGCAAACCCGATTCGATCTTCGACTACCAGTTCGAAGACTTCGAAGTTCTTGATTACCAGTGCCACCCGGGCATCAAAGCACCGGTGGCGGTGTGACCCAACGCCACAACGTCATCAGCCGAGAACAACTCATTGGCCTGCTGGCGCTGACCCTGATGTGGGGCCTGAACTGGCCCATGATGAAGCTCTCCTTGCGTGAATTGCCTGCGCTGTACTTTCGCTCCACCACCATGGCCATGGGCGCAACCTGGCTGGCCGTTTACTACATGCACCAAGGCATTCGCATGTGGCCACAAGGCCGTGAATGGCGCGATATCGTGGTGTTGGGCGTGCCCAATATTTTGCTCTGGCACAGCTTTGCCATTTTGGGCGTGCAAGCCTTGCCCTCTGGCAGGGCTTCAATTTTGGGTTTCACCATGCCGGTGTGGACCGTGGTGCTGGGGGCTTTGTTCATGGGGGCCGGGTTAAATCGGCGCAATGTGCTGGCGACGGCGGCGGCGTTGGCGGGTATAGGCCTGTTGATCAGCCATGAATTTGGTGCATTGCAAGGCCAGCCGGTGGGTGTTTTTTGGATGGAGTTGGGCGCCATTTGCTGGGGATTTGGCACCTTGCTGATGCGTCGCATGCAAAGCACTTTGCCGGTGCAGGCCCTGACGGTGTGGATGATGTGGCTCAGTTGCCCCTTCATCGGGGTGGCAGCGGTGGCCACCGAAACTTGGCCCAGCCTGGACTTGTCTTGGTGGGGCTGGATCAGCGTGGCTTATTCGGTGCTCATCAACTATGGCTTTGCCCAGATCATTTGGTTTGGCATGGCACGCGATTTGCCCGCCTCCACCAGTGCCATGAGCATCATGGCCGTCCCCGTGGTGGGTACCTTGTGCGCCACGGTGGTGGTGGGAGAATTCCCCCACTGGCAAGACTACGTGGCCATGTTGTGTGTGTTGCTGGCCATCTCGGCAGTGCTCTTGCCCCAGCGCAATACCCGTGGTTCAACCCCATCTTGAAACCATGACCGTGGAACTCAAACTCATTTACGCACGCTCGCGCAACGGGGTCATTGGCCGAGAGGGTCAGTTGCCCTGGCACTTGCCCGCCGATTTGGCCCACTTCAAACAAACCACGCTGGGTCAAGCGGTGGTGATGGGGCGCAAAACCTGGGACTCATTGCCCGAGCGGTTTCGCCCCTTGCCCAGCCGCACCAATATCGTTGTCACGCGCCAAAGCCAATGGCAAGCCCGGGGCGCATTGGTGGCACACTCGCTTGAGCAGGCCATGGCCTTGTGTCCTGCGCCCGGCCCCTTGTGGGTGATTGGAGGGGCGCAAATGTATGCCCTGGCCCTGCCCTTGGCCAGCACGGTGGTGGTGACCGAAATCGACATCGATGTCCCAGGCGACGCCCTTGCCCCAGCATTGGGCCCCGCTTGGCAAATCCAGTCGTGTCAGACCCATCAAACAGATACAGGTCTGCGCTACAGATTTGTCACTTACACCCTCTGAGGGTGGATGCATCAGCCACGGCACAAAACGGGTGTGTATGGCCTGCGGGGTCTCAGACCTGGCGCGGTGCCAAGATCTTGCGCCCTTCAATGCGGGCCTGGCGCAAATACTTTTGCTTTTCGTTTTGCACATAGACCTCGGCAATGGGGGCCACCAAGCTGGCCATCAGGTGCAACAAATACAGGCCCAAGAGCACGGGCGACATCAACACAGCCAGCACGGCAAATGCCCAGTTGTTTTGGCAATAAGCCCAAATATCCGAAAACTTCATGGCGTTCCCCAGTGGGTTGATTGTTCAAGCGGGTCGGTGCTGGCACGCACAGGCTTTACTTGCGACAAACAATTTTGAAAACAGCCTCGGCCACAGAGTCGGATTGAATGGGGTACCAATTGCCGCTGACCGAATTTCTGAACACCACCTCCCCTTGGGCCATGGGTTCAGAAAAGGAAGAAAAAGCCAAAGTGCGGCGCTTTTTGAGCTTGCACTCATACTCCACCAACAAGCGGCGGGATTGTGCCCCCAGCTTGTTTTTCTTTTTCATGTCAATCAACTGCAACACCTTGGGGTTGGCCCCCTCGGTATAAATTTTTTCGCGGTCGATGTACACCACTGCGGTCTCGGTCTCATCGACCTCCTCCCAATCAGCAGCAGCGGGCCATGCCAAGCACACCGCACACAACGACAACAAAAGCCTCATCCAACACCTCCACCAGGGAAAACGGCCCATCGCAGCCAGGCATCGTACCCAATGGATCGACAGCAAATCCATAAAGTTGAGCCCTGGGTACCGCGCCTCGGCAGGGGACCGGTGGATGGTGTAGGCCTCAGGCTCCCGCGTAAATGGCCAGGTCGGGGGCCGAAAAATGGAGCAGGTGCAATAAATGGCTGAGGTTGATGCACACCGAGAACAAGCCCAGCGCACCATCGGCCTCCATCCCAAAGCCCAAAAAGCAGCCGGACGACAGCACACACACGGCATCGGGCCGCTCGTCCTCGGGAAGATCCGCCCACCACCGCTCCAAATCGAGCAGTTCAGTGGGTCCATTGAAAGCCATCACCATCATCGGCACGTGTTCGGAGGGTGCGCTTTGGTATTTGATGGTCGGCCTGATGCCACGTTGCAAGTGCTTGATGTGAGAGGCTTTCATTCGCAACTCGCGGTCATCTTGGCCAATCTGTTCCACCACTTCAATCACCAGTGCAACGGCTTCGGCCAACACCAAACGGGTTTGCCCATGTTCCAATGGAAAGCTGGGCATGAAACCATGTTCGACAATGACATCGAATTGTTCGGTCAAGACCCCTTGGGTATCGGTGATGCGCCCTGTCGTGAACCGGCGATGGGCTGAAAACAAGGGTCGAAAAAAATGGTTGACGACCAGTTGAGACAGCGCTTGGGGGCGATCCGGCAGGCTGGGGTCGAGTTGGGCATATGCCGCCAGGGTTTGATCCTGAACCGACAAAAGCCGGTCTATGAGATAGGGATTGACGTCCATGATTTTGTCAATTTTTCACAATTTGTGACATTTTAAAGCATAACGCGGGGGCCTCTCCCTGTAAATCGATCTTTAACTATGATGGTCAGTCCAACCCTGCCCCACACCCGCCCATGAAGCTTGCCACCTGGAACGTCAATTCATTGAATGTGCGCCTGCCTCAGGTGCTCGGTTGGTTAAACGCCCAGACCGCATCCGCGCCGGTGGATGTGCTGGCCTTGCAAGAGACCAAGCTGAGCGACGACAAATTTCCACGCAGCGAGATCGAAGGCAGCGGCCACCAGGTGGCCTATTTCGGCCAAAAAACCTATAACGGGGTGGCCCTGATCAGCCGCCACCCCCTGAGGGAGGTGGTCAACAACATACCCGGCTTTGACGACGATATGGCGCGGGTGATCAGCGCCACGGTGCAAGGGGTGCGGGTCATCGGTGCCTATTTCCCCAATGGCCAAGACCCAGAAAGCGACAAATTCGTCTACAAAATGCGTTGGCTGCAGGCTTTGAACCAGTTTGTCAAAGATAGTTTGCAAACTTACCCTCAGTTGGTGCTGATGGGCGACTACAACATCACATGGGATGACCGCGATGTGTGGGACCCGGAGGCGTTGGCAGGCACCATCCACTGCACCGATGCCGAGCGCGCCCACTTCAAAGCCTTGTTGGACTTGGGCTTGGTGGATGCTTTTCGCTTGTTCGAACAGGCGGACAAAAGTTTTTCTTGGTGGGACTACCGGGACTTTGCCTTCAGGCGCAACCGCGGCCTGCGCATTGACCACATATTGGTCTCGCAAGCCCTGGGGGCTTTGGTCCGGTCATGCACCATTGACAAAAGCCCGCGCAAGAATGACCGGCCCAGCGACCACACGCCGGTGGTCGTCGACATCGATCTGACCACCCGCTAAAGACCCGCCGGCGGGTTCATGGGTCCAAGCCCAATTCTTGGATTTTGCGGGTGATGGTGTTGCGACCAATGCCCAATTTCACCGCCGCTTCGATGCGTCGGCCCCGGGTGTTGGCCAGCGCCGCCAAGATGAGTTTGGACTCAAAACGGCGGCTCAGGGCATCCCACACATCGGTGCGCCCGGACATCAGCAAATCCATGGCCTCGGCCTCCAGACCCAACTCCCAGTCGGCACCGGGCAGGTTCAGCACGCCGGCGCGGGTGGCAGCCATCGGGTTGACGAGGGGCAAGTTCATCGCATTGGCCAGCGGCTCGACTGGCCCATTCATGCCATTGCCCTGGGTTTCATTCGCGGGCATGTGTTCGACACCCTTGACATCCGACTGGTTAAATTGCGCCACAACGTCCTTGGCCAGCGCCCGTGGCAGTGCCGATGCGCCCATTTGGTTCAGGCCTTGCACCACTTCGGGGGGGAGGTCTTTGGACTCAATCACCTGGGTGGGGGCCATGACGGTCAACCAATGGCAGATGTTTTCCAGTTGGCGCACATTGCCCGGGAAATGAAATGTCATCAAACTGGCCTGGGCAGCCTCTGAGATGCGCTTGGGCTCAACCCCCAGTTGTTGGGCACTTTGCTGCAAAAAATGTCGCGTCAATACAGGAATGTCCTCCAAGCGTTCGCGCAGTGCGGGCAAACGCAGCCGAATCACATTCAGTCGGTGGAACAAATCCTCGCGAAACGCGCCGTCTTTGACGCGCAATTCCAAGTCTTGATGGGTGGCAGCAATGACGCGCACATTGGCCTTGATCGCGCTATGTCCACCGACACGGTAGAAACTGCCATCGCTGAGCACCCGCAACAAGCGGGTTTGCAGGTCAAAGGGCATGTCACCAATTTCGTCCAAAAACAAGGTGCCCCCCTCGGCCTGCTCAAAGCGGCCCCGGCGCATGCTTTGTGCGCCGGTAAAGGCGCCCCGCTCATGGCCAAACAATTCGCTCTCCAGTAAATCCTTGGGAATGGCCGCGGTGTTGATGGCCACAAACGGACCCTGCGACCGTGGTGAATGGCGGTGCAATGCCTGTGCGACCAATTCTTTGCCCGTGCCCGATTCGCCGGTGATCGTCACCGTCACATGGCTTTGACTCAAGCGACCAATGGCGCGAAACACATCTTGCATGGCCGGGGCTTGGCCGAGCATTTCAGGCGCCGCCGAAGCCCCCATGGAACCGACTTGCTCGTGCTGGCTTTCCTCTACCGCACGGCGAATCAACTCGACCGCTTTGGGCAGGTCAAACGGTTTGGGCAGGTACTCAAACGCACCGCCTTGGAAAGCCGAAACTGCGCTGTCAAGGTCCGAGAAAGCCGTCATGATGATGACGGGCAAACCGGGCATCAGCGTCTTGATGCGGGCCAGCAAATCCAAGCCCGATCCGCCAGGCATTCGGATATCGCTGACCAAGACCTGCGGTAGTTGATCGCCTTCCCCGGCTTCCAGGGCTTTCAACACCTCCCGCGGGCTGGAGAAGCTCCGGGTGGGCATGTCCTCGCGCAACAAAGCCCTCTCCAAAACAAAGCGAATGGACTGGTCATCATCCACGATCCAAATCGGTTTCATATCAGTTCGCTACCTCAGATCATTCAGTGTGTTGACACTTCTTACACATTCACTCAAGGCAAAGGAATCACGATTTTGAAATCGGTAAGACCCGGCACGCTATCGCACTCGATCAAACCTTGGTGCTGCTGCACAAAAGTCTGGGCCAAATTCAAACCCAAACCTGAGCCCCCATCTCTGCCCGACACCAAAGGTGAAAACAGCCTGTCTTTCAAACGCTCCGGCACCCCGGGCCCGTTGTCAATGACATGCAATTCCAATGCCAACCGGTAGCGCTGTTTGCTGACCGTGGTTTGGCGGGCCACCCGGGTGCGCAAGGTGATGAGGGCATCGCCCAATTGGATGCGCTCGCTCAAAGCCAGGGCAGCGTTGTGGGCAATATTGAGCACGGCTTGGATCAGCTGCTCAAAGTCGCCCCTGAACTCGGGCAGGGATGTGTCGTAGTCGCGTTGCACGCGCAAACCGCGCGGAAACTCGGCCAGGATCAGAGAGCGAACCCGCTCGCAAACTTCGTGGATGTTCACATCGCTGACCACATGCGGCCTTCGGTGCGGTGCCAACAAACGGTCCACCAGGGTTTGCAAACGATCGGCCTCGCGCACAATGACCTGGGTGTACTCGGTCAATTCGCGCGTCACGATTTCCATCTCCAGTAACTGGGCAGCCCCGCGAATGCCCCCCAGGGGATTTTTGATTTCATGGGCCAGGTTGCGGATCAGTTCTTTGTGGGCCTGGGCCTGGCTGACCATGCGGTCCTCTCGGTCTTGTCGGGCTTGCTGCGCTTGGGGCAGGAACTCGATCAAAACCTCATTGGCTTGCTCTCCCGGGGCCACGATCACGTGAACAGGGGTGGTTTCCTGGTTGGCGCGCAATAAACGGGCGTCGTAGCGCAAGGCCGAAAAGCGGTATTTGTCGGCATCGGCCAAGGCTTGGGTCAAGGTTTGGCCCTCGCTCACATAATCGAGCAAAGAGGCGCCTTGTAAAGCACGGCGCGACAAGCCCAGCATGTCTTCCAAAGCGGCATTGGCAAAGCACACGCGGGCTTGGGTATCGACCACAGCCACCAAGGTGGCCAGCAAGTCAAAGGCATGGCAGCGCTGGGCCAGGGGAGCGACCTGGGGATTCGCCATGCTCATGGCTTGGCCGCCACCGTGCCCAAGCGGGCCAACTCGCGCTGCAAGCCCAATATGTCGGCCTCCAAGCGCAACAAGGCCATGCGCAATTCGGCCACGCGTTGTTGGTACTTGGCCGGATTTTTGAATTCGTCCCCTTGTTTGTCCGGTTCGCCGTTGTTCCACAGGCGGGCCATCTCGGCTTGGCGGGCAAAGGCTTTGGCCAATTCGGCCTCCAAAATTTGACGAGCTTGTTGATCGCGCTCTTTTTGAACCGCTGTGTCGACCTTTTCGCTGGGGTTGACATCGCTAGCTGGGGCAGCGGCAGGCTTGCCCGCCGCTTTGGCAGTTGTGGGTGAGCGCTCGCCATGCACCCTTGTGCCTTCGATCACTGTGACCGCTGGGGTGCCCATGCGGGCGCATTGCGCGCCAGGATCGGGCTGATTGGTATAGGCATTGCCGCAACGGTAAATTTCGGCCCCACTGGGCAAGCACACCAATCCCCAAAGGATCAGCAGTCCCCAATGGGCCAGCCCGCGCCTGCGCAGCGCCAAGCGATCTGGTTGGAGAAATAAAGCGCTAGGTTTCATGTGGGAATGCAAACGACAAGGGACGGCAGCGCCGTCCCTTGTGTGTGGGCGCTGCCCGGTATCAGAGAGAGTAATACATATCGAACTCGATGGGATGGGTGGTCATGCGAAAACGTGTGACTTCTTGCATCTTGAGTTCAAGGTACGCATCGATCATGGTGTCGGTGAACACGCCGCCCTTGGTCAAGAAGGCGCGGTCTTTGTCCAAATACTCCAAGGCCTGGTCCAGGCTGTGGCACACGGTGGGAACCATCGCGTCCTCCTCGGGCGGCAGGTGGTAGAGGTCTTTGGTGGCAGCCTCGCCAGGGTGAATTTTGTTCTCCACGCCGTCCAAACCGGCCATCAGCAAAGCGCTGAAGCACAAATAAGGGTTGGCCATGGGATCGGGGAAACGCGCCTCAATGCGACGGCCTTTGTCGGATGCCACATGAGGAATGCGGATCGAGGCTGAGCGGTTGCGGCTGGAGTAGGCCAATTTCACCGGCGCCTCAAAGCCAGGCACCAAACGCTTGTAGCTGTTGGTGGTGGGGTTGGTGATGGCATTGAGGGCACGGGCATGCTTGATGATGCCGCCAATGTAGAACAAGGCGAAGTCCGACAAACCAGCGTAGCCCTTGCCAGCGAACAAGTTCTTGCCGTCTTTCCACACCGACTGGTGCACATGCATGCCCGAGCCGTTGTCGCCCACCAGGGGTTTGGGCATGAAGGTGGCGGTTTTGCCATAGGAATTGGCGACGTTCCAAACCACGTATTTCAGGGTTTGCGTCCAGTCGGCGCGTTGCACCAGGGTGCTGAACTTGGTGCCGATTTCGTTTTGACCTGCGCCGGCCACTTCGTGGTGGAACACTTCAACCGGGATGCCCAAGGACTCCAACACCAAAGAAATTTCGGCGCGCAGGTCATGGGTGCTGTCCACGGGGGGAACGGGAAAATAGCCGCCTTTGACGGTGGGGCGGTGGCCGCGGTTGCCCCCTTCCATTTTTTTGCCCGTGTTCCAAGGTGCCTCGTATTCGTCCACATGAACGAACGAGCCCGACATGTCAGACCCCCAACGCACGTCATCGAAAATGAAAAATTCAGGCTCAGGTCCAAAGTAGGCGGTATCGCCCAAACCTGAGGCCTTCAGATAAGCTTCGGCGCGCTTGGCAATCGAGCGGGGATCGCGGTCGTAGGCCTTGCCGTCGCCGGGTTCGAGCACATCGCACGACAAAATCAAAGTGGTCTCTTCAAAAAAGGGGTCGATGTTGGCCGTGTTGGCATCGGGCATGAGCAGCATGTCCGAGGCTTCAATGCCCTTCCAGCCGGCAATCGACGAACCATCAAACGCATGTCCGTCGGTGAACTTGCTTTCATCAAAGTGGGAGACGGGCACGCTCACATGCTGTTCTTTGCCACGGGTATCGGTAAAGCGAAAATCCACGAATTTGACATCGTGTTCTTTCACCATCATGAGCACATCAGCGACGGTCTTGGCCATCAATTTCTCCTGTCGGTTGGGGGTTGATAAATAGTTACAAAGCCTTATGCAGAAACTGTGCCACTGGGACTCAGTCGGCTTCAAAGCACCTTTGGCGATTTTGCACCGACTTTGTGGGTTTGGCGCTGGCCACACCCTGTTTTCACCGACGCTCAAGCCCGCATGAAATCCAAATGTCATGTTTTGGTGCAATTTTAAATGCACCAATTCAATGCATTCACTATTTACGCACCAATTCAGGGCCAAACTGAACATCAAAGGCTTGCAAACCTTCCAGCATGGCGGTGTAGGCCTGGGCCACCACTGCTTCCAATCCTTTGACACCCAACTCCACATGACGACCGTGCACCGGATGGTCCACGCTGGGCAGGCTGAACACTTTGACCCCCTCAAAGCGCGCCTCCAGTGACTGCATCAAAGGCGTGAGGGTGGCCTCCATGCCGCCATAGATCACGATGGACTTCTCCACTTTGACGGCGGCGTGAAACCAAGGCGCGTAGTGGGTGTCGAGCACCCACTCGATCATGGGCCAGGCCATCACGGGAAAGCCGGGCACAAAGTGCACCGGGCTGCGTGGGCCGTGGCAGGTGAATCCAGCAATTTTGTTGTAGGGGTTGGGAATGATGTCTGCGCCTTGCGGAAACATGGCCATGTTCAGGCGATGCAAGTGCTCAGGCCGATCGGGCTCATAGGGCACACCTTGTTCGGCAGCCTGGTCGCGGATGCGCTCCAAAATAAAGTCGCGGGCCTGCGGTTGCAAGGCCAGCGGCAAACCCAGCGCATCGCCAGCGCACTGACGGGTGTGGTCATCCGGTGTAGCCCCAATACCGCCGCAGGAAAACACCACCATGCCACTGGCAAAAGCGCGGCGCAAACTGTCGGTGATGCGTGCCGGCTCGTCGCCCACATACTCAGCCATCTCCAAGCCCAGGCCGCGTGCTGACAACAGTTCAATCACCTTGCCCAGGTGCTTGTCGGCGCGCTTGCCCGACAAAATCTCGTCACCCACGATGATCAGGCCAAAGCCTTTCAAGTCGTTCAAGGGGTGCGGGGACATGCGGTGGGAAACGATCATGGCGCGCATCCTACGCCATCGCCGCCCGGTCAGACCGCAGGCCCGTCTCCACCGAGGTCAAAACCGATCAAGGTCGGTGGCGCAAGGCTTGCCACAACCGCAACAAACCCAAATATTGTTGGGCCCACACGCCCTGGCCGTAATCGCGCCCTTGCTCCACCTGGTCGCGAATACCCGTGGCGGGGTTTTCAGGGCGGCGCAAAGCGGTGCCCAACCAGTCGTCCCACCAGGGGAACAAAACCCCGAAGTTGTGTCCGCCCAGGGGCATGCGCTCGCCCGTGCCCGCCCCAGCCACTTGGCTTTCATGGCCCCAGCCCACGCTGTGGTGCCAGCGGTGAAAGCGCGGGCTGATCAGACAACGCTCCCCCCAGGTGCCAAAAGACAATCGCAGATTGGCGTGTTGGAAGTTCTCCAGCAACTGGGTGCAGGCCACCACCGCCACGAATTGTTCGGGCGGCATGCCCACCGCCTGGGCCACCAGCGCCCAAATCAATGACACCAGCACATCGTCGAGCAAATGATTGCGCTGATCGGTCCACATGGTCATCTGCCGCTGCGAATGGTGCACGGCATGCAAAGCCCACCACCAAGCCCAGTGGTGCTGGGCCCGGTGGATGGCGTAATTGAGCCCATCAAACAACACCAGATAGAGCACAAAGGCCACCACGGGCTGATCGCTCCAGCCGGGCCACAAATCGTCCAAGTGGATGCCGCTCCAGCCGGCTGCACGCCATTGCCCGAACAGGGCATCGGTGAGCGGATCCAAGGTGAAAAACAAGCACAGGCGAAACCCGCCCAGGCGGTGGAACAAGGTGTAGAACACGTCGCTGCGCACCGCCCGCGCATCATGCAGGGGCTCGGCGGGCCGCCACAGCTCCAAGGGGTGGATGAGCAGCCACATCAACGCGAGTTGCAACAAACCCACCAGCAACCAGCCGGTGGCCTCAAAGGCCAGTTCCAACCAATGGCCCAAGCCCAAGGAAAACACCAGGGGTTGGACCAGCGACTCAAACAGCACCGACTGGGCTTGGGAGAAAAGATCGGTCAAAATTTCCATCGCAGGCTCTACAAGCTGCCGCCGTCGCGGTCACGCTGGGTTGGGGCCGCTCTGGCCTGAGCTTGACGCACATGGTCTGCGTACAGCGGGTGTTCGCGCAAAGTGGCAAAGCAAAACCCTTTTTGCTTGAGCCCGGTGATCAAAGGCTCCAGCACGGCGGGCGCCCAGGGGTCTTGGCGCGACCAAATGCCCAGATGCGCCATCAAAATATCGCCCTGGCGAATATTGGCCAAGGCTTGCTGCAACAGCTGGGCATTGCTGCGGCTAGAGCTTGACAACTCGTCACCTAAAAAGCCCGCTGGCGACCAACCCACATGGGCATAACCGCAGTCGCGGGCAGCGCGCAACAAGGCGGGTGAGGTTTTGCCACCGGGCGCGCGAAACAGTGGCAACGGCGCACGACCGGTGATGGCCATCAAGCGATCGCCGGCCCGGGCCAACTCTTGGCAGTACTGGGCTGAGCCCCAGACCTGGGTTTTGTTTTTATGGGGCCCCGCGCTGGCACGCAGCTTGAAACGCTCACCGGGCAAATCGGCCAGCCAGTACACATGGTCGTGGGTGTGCGAGGCCATTTCATGCCCTTCAAGGGCGCGTTCACGCCACCAAGCCGCCCAGTGTTCGCCCAAACTGCCGTCGCCGGACTGGGTGGGCTCATGCGCGGCGAAAAAAGTCACCCGCACCTGCTGGCGGCGCAACACATCGGCAATCAGCTCGGCCACACCCATGTGGCCGGTGTCAAAGGTCAGGTAAAGCGGCTTGCTACAAACGCCATCGCTGGCCAGGGCCGGTGCGCCAGCCCCCAGCATCAGCCCGCCAAGCGCCAAAGCCCAAAATGCTGGGCGCAGGTAGCGGTTGGGCTTACAAACGCGTGGCATGGTCCAAGGTCCAAATGCCGTGCGGGGATTTGCCCACTTTGATTTGGCGCACCAGGGCGCCGTTTTGGGTATCGATGACGCTAACCTTTTTGATCCATCGCGAAGACACCATCAACCAGCGCCCATCGGCGCTCAACTCCATGCAGTCGGGCCCGCCCGGCGCCTTGAATTGCGCCACCACGCTCCAGTTTTGCAAGTCGATTTTGCTGATGGTGTTGGCCACCCGGTTGCTGACATACACATGCCTGGCGTCACCGGCAGAGCGAAAAGCATGCGCCCCCTCGCCCGTGGGGATGGAGCGCACCAAGCGCGCTGGGCTGGCGCGCAGGTCATACACCTGCACTTCACGGCCACCGGTCAAGGCCACCAGCAGGCTGCTGTCATCGCGGGTGCCAAACACATCGGCCGGCAATTGACCGGTCTTGATGCGCCACTTCACCGTTTGGCTGGCCAGGTCCACTGCCACCAACTCGTGGCTTTCTTGCATGCTGGCGTAAACCGTGGTGCTTTGGCTATCGATCCACAAATGGCTGGGTGTTTGGCCCGAAGGGATGCGTTTGACCAACACCGGGGTGTGGCCGTCCCAGCGGTAAATGTCGATGTGGTTCAAGCGATTGGCGACGGTGACGAACCACTTCATATCGGGCGAGAAGCGCAGTTGGTAAGGGTCCAAAGTGCCACGCACCACGCGCTGCACCTGGGCGGTTCGCGGGTCGATGAAACTGAGCGAGTCGCCTCCTGCATTGGCCACGATGACCGACTTTTCATCCGGTGTCAGATACAGGTGATGAGGTTGCTTGCCGGTGGAAATTTGGCGGCTGACCTGCCAGGTTTTGGGGTCGATGACGGACACCGTGGCATCCAAAGAATTGAGCACAAAAATCGGGTGGGTTTGCGCCACCACCGACACCGCCAAGGACCCCCACCAGCCGGCCAAGCCCAAGCGAAAAACTGAACGCATATTCAAGACCCACGGCCTGCACGACCGCCCTTTGATTCGATGCCACAAGTGTAACGAGCGGGCAAAGCCCTGCAAACGCTGGGCGCTAACATTCCGCCATGCCGCACATGAAATGCCATGGCGTTGCCCTGGAGGTGCGCCACATCCCCGCCAGCCCAGCCGCCCCGGCGCTGGCACCGATTGTTTTTTTGCACGAGGGCCTGGGCTCGGTGGCGATGTGGACCCAGCGCGGCTTGGACTGGCCAGCCCAGGTGTGCCAGGCCAGTGGTCGATCCGGTTGGGTTTATTCGCGCGAAGGCTATGGCCAATCCGACGACGTGGCCAATGCCCGCGCGGCAGGGGCTCTACCTCCCCACTACCTGCACACCCAAGCTTGGGAGGTCTTGCCCGAATTTTTGGCCCAGGCGGGCATTACCCACCCGGTGTTGCTGGGCCACTCAGATGGTGCAAGCATTGCTCTGCTGTATGCCAGCCGCCATCGGGTGAGCGCTTGCATTGCCATGGCCCCCCATGTGATCGTCGAAGACATGTGCATCGCGGCCATCCAACAAACCAGGACCGCCTATGAGGGCGGTGACTTGCGCCAACGCCTGGCCCGCTTTCACGCCCAGGTGGACACCGCCTTTTGGCGCTGGAACGACATCTGGTTGTCGCCAGCTTTTCGGGGCCTTGACATCCGCCAGCAGTGCCAATCCATTGCCGACCCCGTGCTGGCCCTGCAAGGTCGGCAAGATGCCTATGGCACGCTGCAACAAATCCATGACATTTGGCCGCAAGGGCGCATCGAGAGGGTGGTGTTGGAAGACTGTGGTCACACGCCCCACCGCGATCAACCCGCGCAAGCGCTGGCGGCGGTGGTGGACTTTCTCGCATCGATCCATCTTGAGTCGCAGTCTCAGGTCGAATAGCCCACTTGCAGCAAATCGCAGGCGCTGAGCCAACGCCACTGCCCGGGCAGCAAGTCGCTGGGCAATTGCAAACCGCCAATGGCCGATCGATGCAATCGCGCTACCCGGTTGCCCACCGCCGCAAGCATGCGCTTGACCTGGTGGTACTTGCCTTCGGTCAAGGTCAGGGCCAGGTGGTGGCTGCCCAGGGTCTCGCAGGCGGCGGCACGCACCGGCAGCGGATCGTCGTCGAGCACCACGCCCGCCATCAATTGGTCGGTTTGATACGGGGTCAGCGCGTCCACGGTGTGCACCTGATAGCGCTTGGGCACATGGTGGCGCGGTGAAGCCATGCGATGGATGAATTGCCCGTCATCGCTGAGCAGCAACAAACCCGTGGTGTCTTGGTCCAAACGGCCCACCGCCTGCACCCCATCGACCGCGCTTTTTTGCGGCCGCTGACGCAAAGGCGCGGGCAACAGGCTGTAAATGCTGGGCCAAGCCGAGGGCTTGCGCGAGCATTCTGTCCCAGCGGGTTTGTGCAGCATCAGATGGGCACGGGCGCGGTAAATCCAGGACATGCCTTGCACTTCAAAGGGCTTGTCGGGCGCGACATCGATCTCCCTCCATGGGTCTTGGCAGGTCTGCCACACACCGTCTATGGGCAGCCGCACCAAGCCTTTTTGCACCAGTCCCACGCACACGCGGCGAGTGCCAAAGCCCTGGCAATAGAGCAATTCCTGCAACTCCATCAAGCCACCACGCCGCGCTCGCGCAGGATTTGAATTTGCGCCGGGCTCAGGCCCATTTCGGTCAGCACTGCATCGGTGTCTTGGCCCAAATCGGGGGCAAGTCGGCGCATGCCACCGGGCGTGCGCGAGAGTTTGGGCACCACACCGGGCACGCTCAAGCGAGAACCATCGGCCATGGTGATTTGCTCGATCATGCCGCGCGCCTGGTAATGCGGGTCATGGGCGATGTCGGCAATGGTGTAGATGCGCCCACCGGGCACTTCTGCGCGCTCGAGCATGGCCAACACCTCGTCCACGCTGTGCTGCAAGGTCCAGGCCTCGATGGCCGCATCGATTTCAGCCACCCGCCCCACCCGACCGCTGTTGTCGGACAGGGCCGGGTCCAGCCCCAGGTCATCGCGCCCAATGGCATGCATGAGGCGCTTGAAAATGCTGTCGCCGTTGCCCGCCACCAGGGCATAGCCCCCATCGTTGCAGCGATAGGCATTGGTCGGTGCAATGCCAGGCAAGGCACTGCCACCGGGCTCGCGCACCGCTTGGAAGGCGCTGTATTCGGGCAACAGGCTTTCCATGCAATTGAACACCGCCTCGTACAAGGCCATGTCGATCACCTGACCCAAACCGCTGCGGTGGCGCTCGTGCAATGCCATCAACACACCGATCACCCCGTGCAAAGAGGCCAAGGTGTCACCCAGGCTCACCCCCACCCGCACCGGCACCCTGCCCGGCTCTGCAGTGAGGTGGCGCAAGCCCCCCATGGCCTCTGCCACCACGCCAAACCCGGGTTTATCGCGCCACGGCCCGGTCTGCCCATAACCGCTGATGCGCAACATGATCAAGCGCGGGTTGAGTGCTTGCAACGCGGTCGGCCCCAAACCCCAAGACTCCATCGCGCCGGGGCGAAAATTCTCGATCAACACATCGGCTTCGCCGGCGAGTTGGCGCACGATGTCTTGCGCCTGGGGGTTGCGCAAATTCAGCGCCACCGAGCGCTTGTTGCGTGACTGCACCTGCCACCACACCGAGGTGCCATCTTTGAGCAAGCGCCATTTGCGCAAGGGGTCGCCGGCCCCCGGGGGCTCAATTTTGATGACATCGGCACCAAAATCGGCCAGGGTTTTGGCCGCAAAGGGACCCGCGATGAGTTGTCCGAGTTCGATCACCTTGATACCGGCCAAAGGGCCAGCCACGGCATCGGATGGGTGGGTTAAGGGCTTGGTTGGCATGGCTTGATTGTCTCTCAGCTAGAGCCCAATAGAGCCCATGTACGGTCAAACCGATGACTGGCAGGCACGGTTGGCAACCGCGCATCGATGGCATCTCAGTACGGCACCTCGACGATGCGCACGCTGTTTAGGGAGTCTTCTGGGAAACGCAGCCGCCAGCCCTGGAAAAAAACTTTGAACTGCGACAAGGCCGGCGACTGAACCGTCCATGGTGGCAAGCCATAGAAACTGCGCTCTTGGCCGGCCTTGAAAAACACCGACCATGCCTGCCCACTGTGGTCGCGCAGGCACAAATGCTGATCGCCCAAGGCCTGCACAAACACCATTTGCCCCGCTTTGAAGGCCTTTAGTGGCTGCACCACAGGGCTTTGATCGTTGGCCAATGGACATTCACTGGGCGCCTTTGGGGCCGTTGGGTTGGCACTGGCAGTCACCTGGGTTTGCACGCTCCGCGCGTGCTCAGGCCCCTTGTCCGCTGAGACGGGCTCGGAAGGGGTGGCGGTGGACCCGTTGTCTGAGGCCTGGGATGGCGTTCTTGAAAGGTTCAATCGGGGCGTCCAAGCCACCCAATCCCGCCACAACTGCGCCGCCGCTGAGATACCGCCATCCATTCTTTGCAGCTGTGTCACAGCCACAGCCATCATCACCAGCACCACGGCGGCGCTGGCCGCAAAGACGGGGAAGCGGCGCCTTTTTCGATCCATTGGGTCAGCCGCTTTCCATTTGGGCAACAACGCTACCTCCGCCACGGCGGAAGCTGCGGCCGAGGCGGGCAAATCAGCCACCACAACATTGGGGTCAATGCCCAATGCCTGGGCCAGTTTGCGGGCACAAGCGCGTTTGATGGACAGGTTGTAGAACAAATCATGTCCACCATTTTCGATTTGCAGCACCTGGTTTTTGGACAAACTGGTGCGTATCGCCAACACCGTGGGGTCCAAACCAGCCAACAGGCGCAGCCGTTTCAGCTGTGCCCCATCAATCCCATCAGGGACCTGCGGGTCATGGCCAGTGGTGTCAGACATGTTAATTCTTGATAGATTAATCAAGAATTATCAAATTTATCCGTGGCCGACAGACATGGGATTACCCTGTATGGTCAGAATCTGGCAAGGGCCTGGCCCACACCTTGTCGATGCGCCGACCATCCATGTCCAACACCTCAAAGGACCAACCGGCCCCTTCAAAAACCTCTCCGGTGCGTGGCAATCGGCCAGCCAACACCAACACCAATCCGGCGACGGTGTTGTAGCGGCCTTTGTCTTCATGCGGTAAATCTTTTAGCTGCAAGCGGGTCTTGAGTTCGCTGATGGGCATCAGTCCGTCGAGCAACCAAGTGCCATCGGCTCGCTGGGTGGCCCAGGTTTCCTCTGGGGCAGAGTTGTGCAGCAACTCACCGGTGATGGCTTCGAGCACATCGCGTGGGGTCATCATGCCTTGAACCACACCGTACTCATCGACCACCAAAGTCAAACGACCCTGGCTGTGGTCACGCCATCCAGGGCCAGCGACCAGGTTGGTCGGGCGGCGAAATTGGGCCAGCAAGTCCAAGCCGGTCAGGGTTTCGGGCACAAATGGCACGGGCTGAACCAAGGTCTCCAGCAAAAGGTCTGGGGCCAAAGTCGGGTCCAACAACTGACCCACGCTGATGGCGCCCAACACATGGTCCAAACCATCTCGGCACACCGGGTACCAAGAATGGATCCCGATGAGTCTGATCTGGGCCAAGGCCTGGGCCACGCTGGCGCGGGCATCCAGCCAGGCAATGTCGGCGCGCGGTACCATCATCGATGTGAGGTTGCGCTCGTCCAAATGAAACACGTTTTTCACCATTTGGTGCTCGTGCAACTCAATCAATCCTGCATCCACCCCCTGGTTCAAACTGGCGGTGATCTCCTCTTCGGTCACGCTGGGGCTGCCTCGGGTATCAATGCGCAACAAGCCCAAAACCCCCGAGGTGGCCCACGACAGCAACCACACCATGGGCCGCGCCAAGCGGGCCAGGGCCAACATGAGCGGTGCGCACCAACGTGCCACGGTTTCGGGGTGCAACTGGGCGATGCGTTTGGGTACCAACTCGCCAAAAATGATGGTGATGACGGTGATGAGGGTGACCACCACGGCCGTGGCCACCCAAGCGGCGGCCCAGGGGCTCCAGCCCGCATCCAACATCACTTGACCCAAACCATGGCTGAAAGCGGCCTCGCCCACGATGCCATTGAGCACCCCGATCGAGGTGATGCCAATTTGCACCGTGGACAAAAATTGGGTGGGTCGCTCCATCAACTCCAAAGCGGCCCGCGCACCGGCGGCACCAGACTCATCCAAAGCGACCAAGCGGGCTTTGCGGCTGGACGACAGCGCCATTTCGGCCATGGCAAAGAACCCGTTGAGCAGGGTCAGGCCTGCAATCAACAACAGTTCCATGGGGTGTGGGGGGCGCAGATCAAAAGCGTCAAATTAGAGACAATCACATGCATGGCACTTTACCTGATTGGCGATGTGCAAGGCTGTGATGCGGCCTTGCACCTGTTGCTACAACATATCGATTTTTCACCCAGCCGCGACCAATTGGTTTTGTTGGGTGACTTGGTCAACCGCGGTCCCTCCTCCGCCGCAGTGCTGCGGCGCGTGGTGGCCTTGCAAGGCGCTGCCCTTTGCGTGCTGGGCAACCACGATCTGCATGCCTTGGCCGTGGCCCATGGGGTGCGACCCGCCCGCCCCAGCGACACCTTGAACGACTTGTTGCAAGCCCAAGACAGCGATCCATTGTTGCAGTGGCTGCGCATGCAACCGCTGGCCTTGCACCTGCGAGATTGTCTGATGGTGCACGCGGGCGTGCTGCCCAGTTGGGGGATCGACCAAACCTTGGCCCTGGCCGCAGAAGTACAAGCCGTTTTACGCACTGCCCGGTTGGCAGAATTTTTGCCCCAGTTGTATGGCAACTCGCCTGCCCATTGGAGCGATCAATTGCAGGGGGTAGAGCGCTGGCGTTGCATTGTCAATGCGCTGACCCGTTTGCGTTTTTGCAGCCCCCAAGGGGTCATGGACTTCAGCGTCAAAGAAGGCGCGCAGCGTGCGCCCAAGGGCTTGATGCCTTGGTTTGATGTTCCCAAGCGCCTCAGCAGCGGCACCCGCATCGCCTTTGGCCACTGGTCCACCCTGGGCTGGCTGGAGCGCGAAGATGTGGCATGCCTGGACACAGGCTGTGTGTGGGGCGGCATGCTGACCGCTTTGGAGTTGCGCCCCGATGGCCGTTGGGGAGACAAAGTGCAGGTGCCCAATCCGGACCGCGCGGCCCCTTTGAGCTGAGGGCCAGGGGTATGCATCCGGCTGCGCTGTAGGTGCAGAAAAAGTGCCGCTCAGGATTCGGTTTTGAACAATGCCGCCACTTTGCGCTTGGGCTTGATATTGACCGATATGCGTCCTGAGGGCCGCTCGCTGGCCTCCCAGGCTGGCGGGGCGACCACGGTGGGTGGTTCATAGGGTTTGTCAAAGAACGGGTCTTTGGGTGCCGAACGGGGCCCACGCGCTGAAGCCCGGAGTCGATTTGCCTCTGGCGCATCCAGCACATCGCGCGGGTCTTCTTCGCCCCAAGCGCGCCGGCCGTTGTTGATGCGCTCGCGCGGTCGGTCTGCGTCAAATTCAATCGCCTCGAGTTCAATCTTTTTCTTGATCAACTTTTCAATGTCCGCCACCAAGCGGTTGTCATTGCCCGAAACAAAACTCAGCGCCAAGCCGGAAGCACCGGCCCGGCCCGTGCGACCTATGCGGTGCACATAATCTTCGGCATTGAAGGGGATGTCAAAGTTAAACACCGCAGGCACATCTTTGATGTCCAAGCCGCGTGCGGCCACGTCGGTGCAAATGAGCAAATCCACGTCGCCACGCTTGAAGGCGTCCAAGGCCTTGAGCCGTTCATCTTGGCTTTTGTCGCCGTGCAAGGCGGTGGTGTTGAGGCCATCGCGCTCGAGTGATCGCGCCAAGCGGGCACAACCCAGTTTGCTGTTGACAAACACAAAGGCTTGGGTGATGGCGTGGCGTTTGATCAATTCGCGCAGGGCGCGGCGCTTGTCGTCGTCGCTCACGCTGTAGAAATGCTGGCTGACGGTAGAGGCCGTCTCATTGGGCCGCGCCACCTCGATGGTGACCGGGTTTTGCAAATAGCTCGACGCCAGCCGCTTGATCTCGGGCGAGAAGGTGGCCGAAAACAACAAGGTAATGCGCTGCTTGGGCAAATAACTCAAGATCCGCTGCAAATCGGGCAAGAACCCGATGTCGAGCATGCGATCGGCCTCGTCGAGCACCACATACTCGACCTGGTTGAGCACCACGTTTTTGGCTTCAATGTGATCGAGCAAACGCCCGGGCGTGGCCACCAACACCTCGATGCCTTTTTTCAACTCCAGGGTTTGGGGCTTCATGTCCATGCCGCCAAACACCACGGTGCTGCGCAAATCGGTGTACTTGGCATAAGCTGCCACTTGCTGGGCCACTTGATCGGCCAGTTCGCGGGTGGGTAACAACACCAAGGCGCGCACCGGATGGCGCGCCGGCGATGTGGAAGCGTTTTGGTGTTTCATCATGCGCTGCAACAAGGGCAGCGAAAAGGCAGCGGTTTTGCCGGTGCCCGTTTGGGCCGCCCCCATCACGTCCTGACCCGACAAGACCACGGGGATGGCTTGCGCTTGGATCGGGGTCATGGTTTCGTAGCCCATTTCGGCCACGGCGCGGGCCAGTTCGGGGGCCAGCTGAAGATTGGAAAAAGAACTCATGGATGACCCGATTGTCTCACCCCGGGGTGGTGCGGCGGCAACAGCGCACGCATCAGGCCTTGGGCAGGGTCACACCGACTTGGCCTTGGTACTTGCCTCCCCGGTCTTTGTAGCTGGTCTCACACACCTCGTCACTCTCAAAAAACAGCACCTGGGCACAGCCTTCTCCAGCGTAGATTTTGGCCGGCAAAGGCGTGGTGTTGGAAAACTCCAAGGTCACATAGCCCTCCCACTCAGGTTCAAAGGGCGTCACATTGACAATGATTCCACAGCGGGCGTAGGTGCTTTTGCCCAGACATATGGTCAAAACATTGCGCGGAATGCGGAAATACTCCACGGTGCGGGCCAAAGCAAAACTGTTGGGCGGAATGATGCACACATTGGCGGTGATGTCGACAAAACTCTTTGCATCAAAATTCTTGGGGTCCACCACGGTGCTGAAAATATTGGTAAATACCTTGAATTCAGGGGCGCAGCGAATGTCATAGCCATAGCTGCTGGTGCCGTAGCTGACGATCTTTTGCCCGTTGACTTCGCGCACCTGGCCGGGTTCGAAGGGCTCGATCATGCCGTGTTGTTGCGCCATGCGGCGGATCCATCGATCTGATTTAATGCTCATGGCTGCATTTTAGGTGGCCTGCCGCACAGCGCCTGATTGGTTTTGGCGGGCCCAAAACCGCTACAGTCTGACCCATGAATCTGACAGCACCGAACCCAACTGTATGGGATGTCATTGTGGTGGGTGGCGGCAACGCCGCTTTGTGCGCCGCCTTGACCGCCTGTGAAGCCGGCGCCAAAGTTTTGCTGCTCGAAGCCGCTCCCAAAGACTGGCGCGGCGGCAACTCGGTGCACACCCGCAACCTGCGTTGCATGCACGACGCGCCCGAGGACGTGCTCACCGATGCCTACCCGGAAGAGGAGTTCTGGCAAGACATGTACAAGGTGACGGCGGGCAAGACCACCGAACACCTGACCCGCATGGTGATCCGCGAATCCTCCCGCTGCCGTGACTGGATGCGCAGCCATGGGGTTCACTTTCAGCCTTCTTTGTCGGGTACCTTGCACCTGTCGCGCACCAATGCGTTTTTCATGGGCGGGGGCAAGGCGCTGATCAATGCCTACTTCCGCAGCGCAGAAAAACTGGGCGTGAACATCCTCTACGAAACCGAGGTCGACCGCTTGGAATGGGAAGGCTCTCGCTTTGTGGCGGCCTGGTCTGGCGAGCGCCGCTTTGCCGCCCGCGCCTGTGTGGTGGCCTGTGGCGGCTATGAATCCAACATCCCCTGGCAGCGCGAGGCCTGGGGCCAAAACCAATGGGGCGAATGGACGGCCGATAACTTTTTGATCCGTGGCACCCGTTTCAATATGGGGGTGTTACTCAAGCACTTGCTCGACAGCGGAGCCGACTCGATTGGCGACCCCACCCAGGCCCATTGCGTGGCCATTGACGCGCGCGCGCCGCTGTTTGACGGCGGCATCACCACCCGGCTTGACTGCGTGTCGCTGGGCATCATGGTCAACCAACATGGCCAGCGGTTTTATGACGAAGGCGAAGACTTTTGGCCCAAGCGTTACGCCATCTGGGGCCGCTTGATTGCCGGCCAACAAGGGCAAATTGGCTACGCCATCATCGATGCCAAAGCCGTGGGCCGCTTCATGCCCTCGGTGTTTCCGCCCATTACCGCGAACACCTTGCCCGAACTGGCGGGCAAGCTGGGTTTGGATGCCGATGCTTTGGTGCAAACCGTGGAGCGCTTCAACCAAGCCTGCGTGGAGGGCGAGTTCGACCATGCGGTGCTGGACAACTGCCACACCGAGGGCATCACCCCGGCCAAAACCCACTGGGCACGGTGCATCGACACCCCGCCCTACCACGGTTATGCCCTGCGACCGGGCATCACCTTCACTTACTTGAGCGTCAAGGTCAACGAACAAGCAGCGGTGTTTGTGCGCGGCCAGCCCAGCCCCAACCTGTTTGCCGCCGGCGAAGTGATGTCGGGCAATGTGCTCGGACAAGGCTATACCGCCGGGGTTGGCATGACCATAGGCACCATCTTTGGCCGCGTGGCGGGACAACATGCGGCGCAAGCCGCACGGCATGCAGGGGTTGATCTTGTTGCAGCTTGAATCTTTGCAACAACTCACCGACCAAGCGCGAGCCTTGGCGCAAGGGCCCTCTGGCCTGAGCTTGGGTCCGGCCGAGACCGAGGTGGCCCGCATCATGCAAATTTGCAATGCCTGCCGCTATTGCGAAGGCTTTTGTGCGGTTTTTCCCGCCATGACGCGGCGACTTGAATTCACCGCCACCGACACCCACTACCTGGCCAATTTGTGCCACAACTGCGGGGCTTGTTTGCACGCTTGCCAATACGCACCGCCCAACCCCTTTGGGGTGAATGTGCCGAAGTCCCTGGCAAAGGTGCGGTTGACCACTTATCAGCAATTTGCTTGGCCGCGCAGTTGGGGCGCTCTGTACCAGCGCAATGGGTTGACCGTGGCCCTGGCTTTGAGCCTGTCGCTGGCATTGTTTTTGATCGCCACCCTGATGTGGCAAGGCACGGCTTGGCAACGCATTGATGGGGGCAACTTCTATGCCATTTTTCCGCATGGTCTGCTGGTGTGGATGTTTGGCCCCGTGTTCGCTTGGAGCGTGCTGGCCCTGGGTTTGGGGTTGCGCGACTTTTGGGGCGCGGTCTTGCCGATGGATGGCCACCAACCCGCCCCCATCCATGCCGCCGCCAGTGCCGAAACCGCGCACGATGCGTTACGCCTGAAATACCTCGATGGTGGCCATGGCTTGGGCTGTCACGAAAATGACGACCGCACCACTTTGTGGCGGCGACGTTTTCACCACGCCACTTTTTATGGCTTCATGCTGTGCTTTGCCGCCACCTGTGTGGCCACGATCTACCACTATGCCTTGGGCTGGGTCGCTCCCTATCCCTTGATCAGCCTGCCGGTGGTGCTGGGCACGGTGGGTGGTGTGGGCCTGCTGATCGGTCCGGCCGGTTTGTTGTGGTTGAACCTGCACCGCCACCCGGAACACGGCGATGCCAGCCAAAAACCCATGGACCGCGCCTTCATTGCCTTGTTGTTTTTGAGCGGTGCCAGTGGCCTGGCCTTGCTGGCCTTGCGCGAGACCGCCGCCTTACCGTTCACCCTGGCCATTCACTTGGGCGTGGTGATGGCATTTTTCTTGACCATGCCCTATGGCAAATTTGCCCATGGCATTTACCGGGTGGCCGCCTTGCTGAAATTTTCCATCGAAAAACGCCTGCCCAACCGCTTGCGTTTGGGCGCTGAATAAGCGCCCCCCAAAATAATTGCGCTGTTATTTGTCACCGTTTATTCAATAGGACCGATCCCATGGACATGCAACTCAACGACAAAACCGCACTGGTCACCGGTGCCTCTGTAGGCATTGGTGAAGGCATTGCCCTGGCCTTGGCGGCCGAAGGCGTGCAACTGGCTTTGACCGCACGCCGCTTGGACAAGTTGCAAGCGGTCGCCGCCGCCATCGTGGCCGCTGGCGGCAAAAAACCCCTGCTGATTGCCCAAGACATGTATGCCGAAGATGCCGCCCAACAATTGAGCCAAGCAGCCCTTCAAGGGCTAGGGCGGGTGGACATTCTGATCAACAACGCGGGCGGATCGCGCAGCTTCAAAGATTTGCATGTGAGCGAGGCCCAGTGGCAAGAGGCCATGACGCTGAACTTTCACCGGCCTCGCCAACTGGCCGATGCCTTGATCGACCAAATGATCGCCCACCAATGGGGCCGCATCATCAACATCACGGGCAAAAGCGAACCCGACCATGTCAACGGCGCTTTTTGCGCCAAGGCAGGCATGCACTCCTGGGCCAAGGGCTTGTCGCGCATGGTCGGACCCCACGGCATCACCGTCAACTGCGTACCACCCGGGCGCATCCACTCGGAACAAATTTTCCGCAACTACACCCCCGAATACCGTCAATGGCAGTGTGAGAATGAAATCCCCATGGGCAGATACGGCGAACCCGAAGACATGGCCAATCTGGTGACTTTTTTGGCTTCGCCAAGGGCCAGCTACATCACCGGCGCGGTCATCCCCGTCGATGGCGGGCTTCGCCGCTACCAGTTTTGAACACCAACCGCAGTCTGTATCCCCCCTCATTGAGGAGCCTGCCATGACCCATCCCCCCGCCTGCATGGACCAATGGACCCGCCGAGCACTGCTGCAAGCGGTCGGCGCATTGGGGCTTTGCACGCCATGGACCGCTTCGCTGGCGGCCAACTGGCCCAGCAAACCAGTGCGCTTTCTGGTGCCCTTTGCCCCGGGCGGCACCAGCGAGATTGTGGCCCGTTCGGTGGCGGCAGAATTGACCAAGAACCTGGGTCAATCGGTGTTTGTGGAGAACAAACCCGGTGGCGCTGGCACGGTGGCCATGATCGAAGCGGCCAAGTCTGCGCCCGATGGCCACACCCTGGTTTTGGGCCATGTGGGTACCCTGGCCGTCAATCCCTATATGCTGAGCAACCCACCGTATGACGTCAACAAAGACTTCATGCCAGTGACCTTGTTGGCCAAGGTGCCCAATGTGTTTGTGATCCATCCCGACGTGCCCGCCAAATCCTTTCAAGAGTTCATTGCTTATGCCAAAAAGAACCCCGGCAAGCTCGATTACGGCTCGGCGGGCAATGCCAGTGCAGGTCATTTGGCCATGGAATACCTCAAGCTGGTCACCGGCATCTCCTTGACCCACATTCCCTACCGTGGCACGGGGCCGCAATTGGCCGATTTATTGGCCGGGCGCACCCATGCTTCTTCGGCCGGTTTGCCCGCCTTGGGTGCGCACATCCGTGCCGGGAAGTTGCGCGCCATTGCCGTGGGCACCCAGCAGCGCATATCTGGCCTGCCCGATGTCCCCACCGTGGCTGAAATGGGCTTCAAGGATTTCGAAACCGCCCAGTGGTATGGCATCTTGGTCCCCGCCGGTACGCCATTGGATGTGGTCAAGAAAATCCAGGAGGAAAGCCTCAAAGCCCTCAAGTCCAATGCGGTGACCGAGCGCTTTGCCACCGACAACGCGGTCGGCGGCGGTGGCCCACCGAGCGAATTTGCAGCCTATATCGCCAAAGAACAAAAGATATGGAGCCGCATCGTCAAAGATGCCCAAATCCGCGCCGATTGACTCCCGGCACTTTCGACTTGGGCCTTGCCAGCCCGGGCACAACCGCTTTTTCTTGGCGCTGAAAGCCTACGCACCAAAGCGCGCAAAGCAAGCGTCCAACTCGGCCACCCACCGCTGCTTTTGCGCGGGGCTGGCGAAACTGGCCTCGAAACTGTTGCGCGCCAATTGGTGGGCATGGCCTGCATGCAAGGGCAAGGCGGCAAAGCTTTGCAGCAGGTTGTCATTCACATAGCCACCAAAGTAGGCCGGGTCGTCAGAGTGGACCGATGCACACAGGCCCGCATCGAGCAAGGCGGGCAGATTGTGTTGGGCCAAGTCGGGAAAGACACACAGCTTCACATTCGACAACGGGCACACAGTCAATGGCACACGTTGCGCAGCCAAGCGTTGCATCAAGGCCGGGTCTTGGGTGGCTTGCACACCATGGTCGATGCGCTGGGCCTGCAAGTCATCCAAGGCCGACCAGATGTACGCCGGCGGCCCCTCTTCGCCCGCATGGGCCACACAGCGCAAGCCCAGTTCGCGGGCGCGCGCAAACACCCGCGCAAACTTCTCTGGCGGATGGCCCAGTTCGCTCGAATCCAAGCCCACCGCCACCAACTTGTCCAGATACGGCATGGCCTGGTCCAAGGTTTCAAACGCATCGTCCTCGCTCAGATGGCGCAAGAAACACATGATCAACTGGGCATCAACCCCGAGTTGCCTGCGGGCATCCTCACAGGCCTGGTGCAAGCCCGCCACCACGGTGTGCATGGCCACGCCGCGTTGGGTGTGGGTTTGGGGATCGAAAAACATTTCCACATGCACCACACGATCGGCTGCAGCGCGTTGCAGGTAGGCCCAGGCCAAATCGTAAAAATCTGCTTCGTGCAGCAACACGCTGGCAGCGGCGTAGTAAATGTCCAAAAAACTTTGCAAGTTGGTGAAGGCATAGGCGTGGCGAACAGCGGCCACGTCCGCATGCGGCAACACCAAGCGGTTGCGCCGCGCCAGGGCAAACATCAGCTCGGGCTCCAAGCTGCCCTCGATGTGCAAGTGCAACTCTGCCTTGGGCATGGAGCGCAACAACTCGGGCAAGCGCTCAGTGGGAATGGCCGAAAAATTCATGGCTGATACCTTGGTTGCCGCCTGCCACTGGGCAAGCCATGGGAAAGATTTTGCCGCAGGCTTGCGCCCATGAAAAAACCGCCCGAAGGCGGTTTGTTTCAGCAGCCAGGGGCTTACTTTTTATCGGCCCCAGGCACCTTGCCTTCCACGCCTTTGACGTAGAAGGTCAGGCCACCCAGGAACTTGTCATCGGCCACATCGCCCTTTTTAAGGACCTCTTTGCCAGTGTTGTCGACCACGGGGCCCCTCCAAATCACAAAGCTGCCGTCTTTGAGACCGTTTTTGATCTCAGCCACCTTGGCCTTGGCATCGGCAGGCACGTCCTCGGCGATGGAGACGATGTCAATCGCACCTTCTTTCACACCCCACCACACGCCAGTGCCACCGGTCCACTTGCCCTCCAAGGCTTCGCGGGTGGCTTTGCTGTAGTAAGGGGTCCAGTTGATGATGGCCGAGGCCAAGTGGGCTTTGGGCCCATAGGCGGTCATGTCGGAGTCCCAGCCAAAGGCACGCTTGCCTTTTTCTTCGGCGGTTTTGAGCACTGCGGGCGAATCGGTGTTTTGGAACAGCACGTCTGCACCGCCATTGATCAGCGAAGTGGCGGCCTCGGTCTCTTTGGGAGGATTGAACCATTCGTTGACCCACACCACCTTGGTTTTGATTTTGGGGTTGACCGACTGCGCGCCCAAGGTGAATGAATTGATGTTGCGCACCACCTCTGGGATGGGAATGGACGCCACCACGCCCAGGGTATTGCTCTTGGTCATCTTGCCGGCAATCACGCCCGCCATGTAAGCGCCCTCATAGGTGCGGCTGTCGTAGGTGCGCATGTTCTCCGCTTGTTTGTAGCCGGTGGCGTGTTCGAATTTCACATTTTTGTGATCGGCTGCGACCTTGAGCATGGGCTCCATATAGCCGAAGGTGGTGCCGAAAATCAGCTGATTACCCTGGCTGGCCATGTCGCGGATGACCCGCTCGGCATCGGCCGACTCGGGCACGCTTTCGACAAACGTGGTTTTGATCTTGTCACCAAATTCAGCCTCGATGGCCTTGCGGGCGTTGTCGTGCGCAAACGTCCAACCGCCGTCACCCACAGGGCCCACATAAGCGAAGGCAATCTTCAGCGGCTCGGGCTTGGGCGGCTCCACCACTTTGGGTTCTTCTTTTTTGCCACACGCCACCAACACGGCCGCAGCCACGGTGCCCAGGGCCAGGGTTTTCAACCAAGAACGTTTGCTCACATGCGTCATGAAAATTCCTTTGCTGATAGAAAAAACACCTGTCATTATGAGCCCGGCGTGAATGGTTTGCCAAGCGAAGCGGGCATATTGGTTTTGATCCAAATCGGGTTTTTGGAAATCAGGGCAAGCACCAAAATGGTGGCCAAATAAGGCCACATGCTCAAGAACTGGCTGGGCAGATCCCAACCGCTGGCTTGCAAATGAAATTGCAACATGGTCACCCCGCCAAACAGGTATGCACCCCACAATACCCGCGCGGCGCGCCAGGTGGCAAAGGTGGTCAGGGCCAATGCAATCCAGCCTTTGCCTGCCACCATGCCTTCGACCCATAACGGGGTGTAGATGAGCGACAAATAAGCCCCTGCCAACCCACACAAAGCACCACCGGCCATCACCGCCAGCATGCGGATGCGGCGCACCGGGTGGCCCAAGGCATGCGCCGACTGGGGCGACTCGCCCACCGCCCGCAGCACCAAACCGGCACGGGTGTGTTCAAACCACCAGGTCAAGAAAATCGTTAACGCCATCACCGCATACACCATGGGGTGGTGCTTGAACAAGGCGTCGCCCAACCAAGGCCAATCACTCAGCCAGGGCACGGCATGGCTGCTGCGTTCGGGCAATTTGGCCTGCACATACGACACGCCCACAAATGCCGACAAACCCGTGCCGAGCAAACTCAAAGCCAAGCCGGTGGCGTAGGGGTTGGCATTGAGGCCCACCACCAACACCCCAAAGCCAGCGGCCATCAAAGCGCCGACCGCCATGCCTGCGGCAAAGCCCAGCATGTCGCTGCCGGTGTGCACCACGGTGGCAAATCCGGCAATGGCCGCGCACAGCATCATGCCCTCGGCACCGAGGTTCACCACACCGGCTTTTTCATGGATGAGCAAACCCAAGGCGGCCAAGGCCAGCACCGTGCCTGCTTGCAAGGTGGCGGCCAGCAACAGCGCGTAGGTGTCCATCAGGCCACCCCTTGGGTCACAGACCGCCAGCGCAGGCGTTGGTGGATCAACACATCACAGGTGAGCAGGCAAAACAGCAACAGGCCTTGAAATACGCCTGTGAGTGACTTGGGCAAGCCCAGGCGCGACTGCGCCAACTCGCCACCGATGTAGAACATGCTCATCAAAAGCGCGGAGAACACCATGCCCACCGGGTGCAGTCGCCCGACAAAGGCCACGATGATGGCGGCAAATCCGTAACCCACGGGCACATAAGGCGTGAGCTGGCCAATCGGCCCAGCCACCTCCAAACCCCCGGCTAAACCGGCCGCCCCGCCCGACACCAGCAGCGCCACCCAGAGTGATTGGCGCAAGGAAAACCCGGCATAGCGCGCGGCCATGGGGGCGGTGCCGCCCACTTGCTGGGCCCAACCAGCGCGGGTGCGAAACAAAAACACCCACAACACCACCACCCCCAACAGGGCCAACAGCAAACCTGCATGCATGCGCGAGCCCGCCATCAAGCGGGGAATGCGGGTGGCCGCATCAAAGGTTTGGGTCTGGGGAAAGTTATAGCCCGCCGGGTCTTTCCAGGGGCCAAACACCAAATAGCCGAGCAACTGAACCGCCACATACACCAACATCAGGCTGACCAAAATCTCATTGGCAAGAAAGCGCTCACGCAGCACTGCCACGCAAGCTGCCCACAGCAAGCCACCGCACACACCGGCCAGCGTGACCCACACCCAAGCACCGGCCACACCCCCCATGTGCAAGGCCACGCCCGAGGCCGCAATCGCACCCATCACATACTGGCCCTCGGCACCGATGTTCCACACATTGGCGCGAAAACACAGGGCCAAGCCCAATGCAATGATGAGCAAGGGCGTGGCCTTGACCACCAACTCTCCCAAGGCATAAGGGCTTTTGATGGGCTCCCAAAAAAACACCTTCAAGGCCGCCAAAGGGTCTTTGCCCAGAGCGACAAAAAGCATCACTCCGAGCAACACGGTAATGGCCAAGGCCACAAATGGCGCGGCCCAGGTCCAAACCGGCGAGGGCAAGGCACGCGGCTCCATGCGCATCATGCGTCACCCACCGTTTCAGCCTGGGTCGACTGTGGCCACAAGCCACTCATCCAACTGCCCATCATTGCCACATCGGCCTGATCGCGGTCGATGCGCGGCGACAACCGGCCTTGGGCCATCACATGCAAAGCATCGCAAATTTCAAACAACTCATCGAGTTCTTCGCTGACCAGCAAGACCGCACAACCGGCATCGCGCAAAGCCACCACAGCGGCCCGGATGTGGGCCGCAGCCCCGACATCCACCCCCCATGTGGGCTGCGACAACAACAGCACCCGGGGTCGCGCATCGATCTCGCGGCCCACGATGAATTTTTGCAAATTGCCGCCCGACAAGGATTGGGCCAGCGCCCGCGGCCCGCTGGCCTTGACGCGGAAGCGCTCAATGATGGCTTGCGCCTGCGCTTGCAACAGGCGCTGGTGGATCCAGCCACCCCGCCCCACCGCCTCCTGGCGGGTGAGCAGCAGGTTGTGCGCCAAATCCATGCCGGGTACTGCGCCCCGGCCCAAGCGCTCGTCGGGGACAAAGTGCAAACCCAGGGCGCGCCGCTGGGGTGGCGACCAATGGCCCACGGCTTGGCCATCCAAGGTGATCGCCTGCGCGGGAGACCGGCTGTCCTCACCCGACAAGGCCGCCAGCAATTCGCGCTGGCCATTGCCCGACACACCCGCAATGCCCAACACCTCGCCAGAGCGCAAAGCCAAGCGCACACCGGTCAGATCGACACCGAATGGCTCACTGCGCGGCAAGTTCAAGCCGTGGACTTGCAACACCACCGCCCCGGCGGCATGGCGCTGGCGCACCAAGG
>Ga0214923_10001640_pt1 | contig 31408 bp, 21 predicted proteins | sample LL1510_MetaG_FD_177993 | JGI IMG/M metagenome (GOLD analysis project Ga0214923, IMG submission 177993) | Freshwater microbial communities from Lake Lanier, Atlanta, Georgia, United States - LL-1510 | ecosystem: Environmental > Aquatic > Freshwater > Lake | place: USA: Georgia | collected...
GATATTCAGGAGTCATTGTTGGATAACTTGGAGTCATTGTTGGATATTCAGGAGTCATTGTTGGATATTCAGGAGTCATTGTTGGATAACTTGGAGTCATTGTTGGATATTCAGGAGTCATTGTTGGATATTCAGGAGTCATTGTTGGATAACTTGGAGTCATTGTTGGATATTCAGGAGTCATTGTTGGATATTCAGGAGTCATTGTTGGATAACTTGGAGTCATTGTTGGATATTCAGGAGTCATTGTTGGTTGTATTGGAATCATCGTAGGTATCATAGTGGGTTGTCCAGGAACCATTGTTGGAACATTCTCGTCTTCAAAACCGCAATCTGAAATACACCATTTTTTTTGCAAATTTAAATCAAAATTTGTTCTTTCCATAGGCCATGGTGCAGGATGTAATTTTTCATTATTAGGGTCATAAACTAAATTCATTAATTGATCATAAGGAGTTCTATTAGGATAGTTGTATACCGCATCAAAATTTTCTTTATAAGTTCTAAAATTAGACATTTTATTATTATTAAATATTTAAAAAATAAAAAAAAATTGAGTTTTATAATAAAATTTAAAAATTAACTATTAATTAATATAATAATGTGCGGTATAAGTGGATATATTTTAGAAGGTTATGATTATTCTAAAAACGATAAAATTTTAGAAAATATTAAACATAGAGGACCTGATAGTAATAATAATATAAAATTTAAATATCAAAATTTTAATATTTCACTAAGTTTTTTTAGATTAGCTATTATAGATATTCAAAATGGTATACAACCTTTTATTTATGAAAAGGAAAATAGAAAAGTGTATCTTTTATGTAATGGTGAAATTTATAATTATAAAAAAATTATAGAAGAATATGAATTTGATACTAAATCTGATTGTCATGTAATTTTAGATTTATATTTAAAATTCGGGATTATGGAGACATTAAAAGTATTAGATGGAGAATTTGCATTTGTACTTTTAGATTTATGTGATGATGATTTTACTATTTATTTTTGCAGAGATAGATTTGGTATTAGACCATTATTTTATAATTTAGACGAAAATGGTTTTTGTTTTGCATCTGAATTAAAAGGATTAGTTTCAAAAAAGGGTAAACAGGTAGAACCTAGAAAAATTCATAAATTAAATATGATTTCAAAAAATATTGTTTCCATAGATTACTATAATATTGAAAGAAAATATTATGATTTTGATATTAATCTAAATATGCATAATTTAATAAAAGGTTCTTTGATTACAAGTGTTAAAGATAGATTAAATTCAGAAAGACCTATTGGGTGTCTTTTATCTGGAGGTTTAGACTCATCTTTAATATCAGGTATAGCTAGTAAATTATTGAAAGAAGAAAAAAAGAAATTACATACTTTTAGTATAGGTATGGATAAAGATTCTCCAGATATAGAATATGCTAGAAAGGTAGCAAAATTTATTGATAGTATACATCATGAAGTAATTATACCTGTTGAAGAATGGATAAAATCTTTACCAAATGTCATAAAACAAATAGAAACTTATGATATTACAACTATTAGAGCAACAACAGGACAATATTTATTAGCAAAATGGATTTCAGAAAATACTGATATTAAGGTATTATTAAATGGAGATGGAAGTGATGAAATTTGTGCAGGTTATATTTATTTTTATAATGCTCCTGATGCAGTTAGCTCTCATAATGAGAATATTAGATTATTAAATGAAATTCATAAATATGATGTTTTAAGAGTTGATAGAGGAATTTCAGCTTTCGGTTTAGAAGCTAGAGTACCTTTTTTGGCTCATTATTTTGTAGATTTATACCTTTCAATTGATAAAACTTTCAGAAATCCTATTAAAAATGTTCGTATGGAAAAAGATTTATTAAGAAAATCTTTTATTAATGAAAATATTATTCCTGAAGAAGTCTTATTAAGAAAGAAAGAAGCTTTTTCTGATGGAGTTTCTTCTCATAAAAAATCTTGGTTCGAATATATACAAGATTATGTAGATACCCAAGTTTCTAATGAGGAATTTGAAAAATATAAAAACATTTTCCCAAGTAAAGAAGCATATTGGTATAAAAAGATTTTTGATGAAGAATATGCTAATTCAGGAATTAAATTTGAATATTGGATGCCAAAATGGTGTAGTATTAAAAATGAACCTTCTGCTAGAGTATTAAAAGAGTATTAAGATTAATTTTTAAATAACATTATTTAAAAATTCATATTTTCTGTGTATATAAAAGACCTGCAAATGATAAACATCCTATCGATGATAGTAATAATAAATAAGATGAACTTCCTAATTTATACTTTATATCTTGTTTTGTAGAATTAATAAATGTATTTGTAGCAGAAGTTATAAAAGTATAAATAAAAGCCCCAAGAATTCCTAAAAATGCAAAAATACCTTCAATATATAATTTATATTTATTTTCATCACTAAATAATAGATATAAGCATACGATTAATAATATAAAATATAATTTCATACAAAAAGATGCATTATGAAAATTATTTAAATTTGGAGAACCTTTTTCTTTTTCAATATCAGAATATGCTAAAAATGCAAAAGAATCTCCATTTTTTGATGTTTTTGATGTCATACCATTTAATCCAAATACAGTATCACTATCAGTGCTAGTATCAACATTCCTTGAGTTTGACATATTTGTAGTTGTCCAACTATCTAAATAGTATGATAAAATAAAGAAAAAAGTTATAAATATTACAAATATCAACTTTTTATTTTTTAATAAATCTTTATAATTCATTTTATTATATAAAAATAAAAAAAACAAATAAAAAACAAACAAATGAAAGAAATAATATTAAATGAAGATTTTTATTTTTTTGACTGTCCTCAGTGTAATCTAGAAATAATTGTAAATAAAAATGAATTAAATTGTAGAATTTTTAGACATGCCGTGTATAAACATAATTATGAACAAGTTAATCCTCATTTACCATATGAAGATTGTCAAAAATTATTAGAGACAAATAGTGTAATAGGTTGTTGTAAGCCTTTTCAAGTTATATCAAAAAATAATAAATTATATGCAATTATATGTGATTATATTTAAAGATAAAATTATAAAATATATGTCAAATACAAAAGATATATTGAAAAAATGTGAAGAAAATTTACCAATTGAACTATTAAGATATATATGCGAGTTTCATCATAAAAAATGTAATAAATGCAATAAAAATTATACTTATGAACAATTACATCCATGTGAATTTAAATTTTGGTTTAACAGTAGTCCTGGTATAGCATTACCTTTAGTGGCATTAGGGTTTAGATAATTTTTTATATTTTTATAAAAAATTTTAATAAATATAATTTTTACCTGAAGCATATACAACATCTCTCATATACATTTGACCATTACCAACTGACATCACTAATTGTAATAAAAATTCAATAATATTAAATAATTTTTTTTCACTATATATAAAATTAATTAATGAAAATGTACCAACCATACATAAACCTGGAGAACGAATCCAAACATTTAAGAACATCGATATTTTTAATCTTGTTATTTTATGAATATAATTAATTTTGTATAAAAATTGAAAGAAATAATCAATTCCTCCAGGAAGTCCACATATAAAAAAATGTGATAACGCGGAATAATAACCATTGTTAAAAATATAAATTGTAATAGTACCTAAACCTACAAAAAATAAATGATGAAAAATATCATCATTATTACACTTAAAAAATAATAAATGATATAAATGTATTAAAATAATTATAATCATAGTATCATAATAAGGATTTGGATTTTTTATTTGTTCGATCGGATCTTTAAAAATCTCTAATATTGGATTTATAGTTAATACAACTATAATAAAATTTGAGATGGAATGAATTAAATACCACGTAGCTAATTCATTAATTTTATAAACAGTTTTACATGTCAAATGTATAGAACCTAAAAATAGAATAAAACTAAAAAAATCGTAACACTCTAACATACATAATTTAAATTATAACTTAATCAAAAATCAATTTTATTTTGTAATTTATTAAAATATTTTATATAAAAATGAAAAAAATAGTAATAATAAAATTTTATGGATTGCTTTACCTATTATATTAATTTTTACTTTGGGTATAAAATAATTTGTGTATATTCTTTCATAAATCATAATTTTTTCACATCATTTTCTATTTATTTTAATGCTCTTTAGTAATCATTTTTTAAAATTTAAACATTTATAATATTATATTATAAATGTTTTTTTGTATTATAAATATAGATTTAATAGATTATGATTATTATTATCGTTTAATTTTACATTTTTATGATGAAGAAATTTGTAATAATGTTATAAAAAAAATAAATAATGGAGAATACAATGCAGAATTTGCTAAAAATTGTGTTTATGCTTATGCGGAATTTAGTAATAATGAAAGTTTTTTAGATAAATCAACTTTTTTTAATGAAAATGATGCTATAAAATTTATAGAGAGTTTTTTCAAAGATTATGGGAAAGAAATATCTTATTTAGAATATAAATATAAAATGATTTTAGTATATTTTAGAAACGAAGAAGAAGATTATACAGAAGAAGATTTTTCAGATTATTAGTTTATTAATATATTTATTCTATTTTAGAATAAATATTAAAACCAAGATTCAGGAATAACTCCTAAAATCTCAGAAATTTCTTTTGCAATTTTAGAAATTGTTAATTCGCTTAATTCTACTTTTTTAGCAAAATCTTTTAAAGAAATATCAATATTTTTCATGGATATCCAAAAATAAATTAATCCACTTGAAATAGATTGAGGTCTAGATCTATTTATTTTAGATGATTTATTTTTTATTTGGTTATACAATTCAATAACCTCTTTCTTTTGTTCTGGCGTTGCTTTAAATTTATCCATAATATCTTCAATAAGATTTATTGGAGTTATATAAGTTGTATGTATTGGAGAATCTTTAGGTAAATTTAAATTAACATGTTTTATACCTTTTAAACTTGCTTTCCTACTAAGATCAAAAATTTTAATAAGATTTTCATGTGTTTGTGGTTTCCCTTGTAATTTAAATGCATGAAAAATACATGCAAAAACAATTGCTTTTCTACTATTTCCTCTAAATATTTGTCCTTTTGTTACTTGAATATAAATTTGATTTGCTTGCGATACAATTTTTTCGCTAAAACCCATATTTTCAACATCTTTATAAATACTTCTATCATCAATTTTTCTAATATGAACTCTATTTGGATCAGATGTTCTTTTATTATCTGATTGTCCGTAATATCTCCATTCTTTATCTTGAAAGATAGATTTTTCTAATTCTTTACCGCAATCTAAACATAAAATACAAGAATTTTCATTTGAAATATTTTTATGATTACATGAAATATTTTCAGATAATTCATGTGTTTCAGTCTTAATATCAATCTCCTCTTTTTCTTCTAATGAAGATTCTGTATATTTTCTAGTTCTATAAATTATTTCTTCATTATCATCTTCATATTCTTCATTATAATCATTATCTACAGTTTTTTCATTTTCTGAAGAAATTTTTTTATATTCATTTAAAGCATTTTCAAATAATAAAAAGTCTGTCATTTAAATAGTTTTTATTTTATTATTTAAAACTTTTTATTTAAATTCATTTTTAAATTTATTTTTTAAAATTTAACTTACTCCTAAATAAAAAAAGTTATTACCTTTTTTTGGACAAACTCTATCCTGTTTTTGATAAATAATAGCAGGAGGTTGTTCTTGATTATTTACACCATATGTATTTGCAAATGATCCATGACTTGATTTATTTTTTGGTAAATGATTTTTATTAATAAAATTTTCATTAGTTGAAAAGTTTTGGAAATTTTCATATGTTGAAAAGTTTTTATAATTTTGTCTATTCATTTATTTATAAAAATATTTTTTCAAAAGATAGATTTTAAAAAAAAAATTAATATAAATAAAATGATTAATGATATAACAGATTTTTTACCAAAATATCCAAATACATATAACTATAAATCTGACAATTATAATTTTTTAAATCCTTATGATGAAAACTTTTATTTGTCATTGTTTAAAAAGAAAGAATTTTATGATGAAAAATTAGAAAAAACTGAGGATTATCCTAAAGAAAAAGGTTCTCTTTTAAAACATCAAAAAATTATTTCTAGATATATGTCATCATATACTCCATATGATAGAATACTATTATTCCATGAAATGGGTACAGGAAAATGTCATAAAAAAGATACTCCTATAATTATGTATGATGGTTCTATTAAAATGGTTCAAGATATAAAAGAAGGAGAATTATTAATGGGAGATGATTCAACACCAAGATTAGTTACATCTCTTGCAAGAGGTGAAGATGAAATGTATGATATAATACCAATTAAGGGTGATAAATATACTGTAAATCAAGAACATATTTTATGTCTAAAGATGTCAGGATTTCCATCTCTAAATTATAATGATAATTCTAAAAATAAAAATTATAATATTAGATGGATAGAAAATAATAAATTTCAATCAAAGACTTTTACTTTTAATAAAAATAATAAAGAAGAACAGGAAAAAAATGCAAAAGAATTTTTTAAAAACATTACATGTGAACAAATATTAGAAATAACAGTTAAAGATTATTTAAAACTATCAAAAACATTACGACAAAATCTAAAAACATATAGAGTTCCAGTAAAATTTGATGAAAAAGTATTAGATATTGATCCATATATGATTGGGTATTGGTTAGGAGATGGAACTTCAAGAGATCCAAATATTACAACAAAAGATTCAGAAGTAATATTATATTTTAAAAATAATTTACCAAAATATAATTTATTACTAAATTATAGATCAAAATATACATATAGTATCAATGGATATACAAATAAACCAAACTCAAATTTATTCTTATCAACTTTAAAAAAATATAATTTAATTAATAATAAACATATTCCAGATATCTATAAAATAAATTCGCGTGAAAATAGATTAAAACTATTGGCTGGTTTAATTGATAGCGATGGTAATTTAAATGATAATACATTCGAATTTTCTCAAAAAAATCCAAAATTAATGGATGATGTTATATTTTTAGCTAGAAGTCTTGGGTTTTCATGTTATAAAAAAACTTATTGGACACATAAAGGTATAAAAAAATATGGTAAATCTCTAAGAATTTTTATTTCAGGAAAAGGAATTGAAGAAATACCTACAATTATCAAAAGAAAAAAAGCAAATTTTAGACAACAAATCAAAGATGTTTTAGTTAGTGGAATAAAAGTTAAACATATAGGAACTGATGAATATTATGGATTTACATTAGATAAAAATTGCAGATATTTATTAGGTGATTTTACAGTTACACATAATACGTGCGCTTCTATTGGAGCAATAGAAAAAATAAAATCAGAAAATAGTACTATTAATGGTGCAATAATATTAGCAAAAGGAACTGGTATATTAAATAATTATAAAGAAGAATTAATTAAAGAATGCACAAATGGAATATATAAACCTCCAAATGAAGAAATTTTAACAAAAGATGAATATGATAGACGTACTAATAACCTTATAAAACAGTTTTATGATATAAAGAATAATACATTTTTTAAATTTGCAAAAAAAATATCTTCTCTACCGGATGAGATAATAATTAAAGATTATTCAAATAAAATATATGTTGTAGATGAAGTTCATAATATAAGTGATAAAGAAATACAAGAAAAAGTAACTGTTTATGTATATAAAGAATTACATAGATTATTTCATTTAATAAAAAATTCAAAAATTATATTAATGTCTGGAACACCAATTAAAGATAGTTTAGATGAATTTCCAGAAATAATGAATTTATTACTTCCTTTAAATAATCAATTACCTTTAAAGGATAAATTTATTAAAGAATATTTTGAAAAAACAGGATCTTTTTTAACTGTTAAAGATAGTAAAATGGATGATTTAAAAAGAAAATTAAAAGGTAAAATCTCTTTTCTAAAATCAATACAGTCAAATATTAAAAAAGTTTTCATTGGAGAAAGAAATGTTGGAAATTTAAAACATTTTATTGTATATGAGGATTTTATGAGTCCATTTCAAACAAATACATACAAAAAAGCATATTTAAAAGATATAAGTGAACATGGTTCATCAATATCTTTAAAGAAAAAAGATTCTGGTATATATAATAATTCTAGACAAGCATCCTTATTTGTTTATCCAGATGAAACTTATGGTGAGGAGGGATTTAATAATAAAGAAAATATTAAAATAGTTGACAAGAAGATTATAAAAGATAAAAATATAGGAAAAAAATCATCATTTTATTTAGGTGAAAATTTAAAATCTCAGATCATTGCTTCAACACATGAAGAAATGTTAAAAAATATATCTAAATTTTCAAGTAAATATGCAAAATCAATTGAACTTGTTTTAAAGGCTGTAAAAGAGAAAAGAAAAGTTTTTATTTATTCAGACTTAGTTAGAGGGTCTGGTTCTATCTTATATTCATTATTATTAAATTTATTTGGATTCTCAAAAGCAAATGGTTCAGAAAATACACCTGGATTAAGATATGGTATTTTAAATAATGTAACTACAAAACAAGCTAGTGATATTAAAAAAATAAAAAATAGATTTAATCAAGCTGATAATGTTTTTGGTGAATATATATCAATAATTATTGGTTCTCCTGCAATATCTGAAGGTTATTCATTTAAAGATATACAAGAAGAACATATTTTAACACCTTATTGGAATTATTCAGAAATAGAACAGGCAATTGCAAGAGGTTATAGATTTGGCTCGCATAGTCAATTAGTAAAAGCTGGAATAATACCGGAAGTAAGAATATACCAATTTGCTTCTATTCCTAATATTAAAGATAAAAAAATTGAATCTATTGATCTTAAAATGTATGAAGTATCAGAATTTAAAGATGTTAATATTAAAAAATTTGAAAGAATTTTAAAAGAAAGTGCTGTAGATTGTGCATTAAATTTTAATAGAAATTATATTCCTGGATATAATAATCAAAGAGAATGTAATTACGGAGATTGTAATTATGAATGTGATGGTGTTCCTGGATATATGTATAAGACATATAAAGAAAAAATTATAGATAATTTACTTGAAGAAATAGATATAGATATGCCGGATGATAAAGTAGATAAATTTATAGATGATGTAATTTATGAAGATGAAAAAGAAGATGAAGAAGATGAAAAAGAAGATGATGATGAAGAAAGTGATTCTGATGAAGAAATAATAATAAAAAAACCTAAAAAAATTATTTTAGATGATGACTCTGATTCTGATGATGAAGTTTTAATTAGTCGTATGAAAAATGTTAGAATTGATAGCGGAGATAATGAAGACGATGAAGATGATGATGATGAAGATGATGATGAAGATGATGATGAAGATGATGAAGATGATGAAGATGATGAAGAATATATGGATGATGATTATCAGAGTAGTGATAATTTAACAATAGATAAATCTACATATCAATTATATTATAACAAAGATAAAATTAAATATTTGATGGTAGAAATTATAAATTTATATAATAAATATTACTTTAAAATTGATATTAATACATTATTTGAATATTTTTCAGATTTTACTAATTTTGAAATTATTACTGCTTTAAGAAATATTATAAATGATAGTGTAATTATTTTTAATAAGTATGGGTTTCCATCATATTTAAAAGAAGATAATAACATATATTTTTTAGTTGATAATTTATCTATTGAAAATAATTATTATTCAGAATATTATACAAAAAATCCGTTAATAAATATTAAAACATCTTTTACTAATATAGTAGATGATATTTATAATTTATCAGCACCTAGAATAATAAGAGAATTATTTAGAATGAATTCTATTGAAGAGATGAAAGAATTAATAAATAAATTACCACCAACAATAAATGAAATTATTTTGGAAAATTCTATAATTGCAAATGAGAAAAATATAGAAGTTAATAAAAAACAAAGAGATAATATTTTAAGTATATTTAAAAATTATTATAGAAAAATTATTTTAGAAGATAATATAATTATTATATCTTCATTACTTTATAAAACAAAAAATATATTAAAATGTTTAGATATTAATAATATAGAAAACGGATGGTCAAATTGTAGTCCAGATGTAGAAGAAAAATATAAAGTAGATATTTCTGAAGAAATAGAAAAGGTAAAAGAAAATAAATATAAAGGGTATTATGGATTATATAATCAAGATAAATTTTGTATTAAATCTCCTGATAAAGAAGATGTTAAAGATACAAGACTAAAGAAAACAGGACAAATATGTGGAAAAGGTATTTGGAAAAAACCAGGTATGATTTTATTATGTGTAGATATATTTAAAGTACCAATTCCTTCATCAATGATTCCCAATAGTAAATTAAAGAAAAATAAAGATTTATGGAATGAAATCGAAAAATTTAAAAATAATAAAGAAAAATTTGTTAGTAATTTGAAAAAAAATAAATATATTAAAGAAATATATACAAATGAACAGATTGAATCATTTGATATAGAAGAGTTAAAAAGAATTTATTATTGGTCTAATCAACAAGTAAATCAAATGTGTCAAGTTTTAAGAGAATTTTTAGAAGAAGAAAATTTATTAATTCCAGATGAAAATTGTGGAGTTCAAGATAAAAGGAAAAAATAATTTAAGAGTTAATTTTTAATTTTTTAATTAAAAATCATAAAGTTCTATTTCTTTTTTTATAGAATTATTTAAATTATTTAATTCTAAATTATTAGTTTTTATTTTTAAATATTTAAGATTTGGAAATTTATTCCAATTTATTATCATCTTTTTATTATTTTTGTTTATAATTTTATGATTTATAATTACTAGATGTTCTGTATCGCAAATAGAAGGCGGATCTATCTTATCTGTTATATTACAATAATAAATATATACTTTTTTAGGCCAGTAAAATATCCAATGTTGAGGATTGTTAAAATTATTTATACATATATAATTTAAAGTTCTTGAGTGTTGAGCTGTTAATATTGCAAAATTATAAATATCTCTGTTTAAACTATTAATAGTTAATGATTTTAAATAACCATACTTATAAAATAATTTTTTAATATAAGAATTGGTTTTTAAAAAGTTAATTATATCTTTATTAGATAAGTATTTATTTAACTCTAAAAATAATTCTTCTGGAAAAATTTAAAAATATTTTTTTTTTTAAATAATATTATTTTTTTCAATTTTAAAAATGTATTTTATTTTTATTAATAAAATACAATGAATCGTGATAAGAAGAAAAAAAAACAATTTATATTCGTCGATGATCCTGAAGCTGCTAAAATAAGGAAGGAAGAAGAAGAAATAGATAAAAAAGATCAAAATATAAAAATTGATTTTAAACCTAGAAAGAAAACAGAAACAGAAATAAAAAAATTAAGAGAAGATGAAACAAAAAAATCTCGTGATTTCTTTGTTTCTATAAGAAATCTTCCCGATAATGAGATAAGAATTAAATTAACAGAATTTATGAATAGAGAAGAATCTCCACAAATTAGAATAAAAGTTATCAAAAAAATATTAAATATTATTAATCCAGAAGATCTTAAAAATTTTATAAATAAATTTTCTGATCAAAATATATTAGACTATATTGATTTTACACAAGATTATATAAAAAATGTTAGACCAGAAGAAAAATATAAAGAAGATCAACAAAAAATCTATAATATTTTTGATGATGTTTTATATAAAAAAGTGGTTAAAGATGGAGAGATTATAAGAAAAATAAAAGTTGATTTTATTGATGTAAAACAACTTTTAATGTTGGTTAGAGAAAATAATTTAGATCCAAAAGATATAGAAATTATTAATAAAATAATAGAATTTGATCCTATTTTATTATTAAAATTTATTCGTGAATATTTAGATCAGTTTTACGAAACATATGATAAATATCGAAATGTTATAAAACCAGAAATATTAGCTTTACCAAATTTTTACTATAAATTTATCGATTCTAGAACTTATAAAGCATATATAAAAAATTTAGAATATAAAAAGGAAAAAGAAAAAGAATTTGTCCCTCCAGTTATATTAACTTATGATGAAAAAATTGATAATATACTAAATAAATATGTATTTAAAAGTGCTATAGACTTGGGAAAAGAAGTTTTATCAAATTCTTTATTAAATGTTACTAATAATGTATATTCATATGGTAAAGATTCTCCTTTTGTAAATGAAGTTATAGATACTATAAAAAATTCATCTACTAATATAAAACAATTCGCATCTTACTTAGGAAGTATTGTAATATTTTTAAAACCAAAGTTTGATAAAATAAATAATAATATATTTATTGAAAGATTAAAAGGTGTTTATTATAAAGCAAATATTTTACCAGTATTAACAATAGCAGATAAACTTCCTCAAATTTTTGATTCTAGTGTTGTTATAGAAGATAAAAAAGAAGAAATTATTAAAAATTTTGATAAATTATTAGAAAATTTTGTTAAAAATTTTGCAAGAGCATTACTTGAAAATACTATGAAAGTTAATATAACACTAAAGCTTGAATTTCCTGAAGTATTTTCAGATTTTAAACAAAATTGTATTAATTTAAATGAAATTAAAAATATTCCAGAAAAAGATTTAATTTTATATATTGATAATGGTCGAAGATATTGTTTAAATATAAAAGAAATTCAAAATTTGATTTTACACGGAAATTATACTAATCCTTATACAAATAATTTATTATCTGAAGATTTTATAGCAAAAATAAAAAATACATTTAATTTATTTCCAGAAAATAAGGAAGAGGAAGTAAAAGAAATAGAAAGAGAAATTGAACAGAATGAAACAATTGAACCAACTATACTTTTACCTAATTTATTAGATGATATAATGGAAGATATTCAAGTTCTTGAAAGAGGATTATCTATAAATGAACCTGATAACATAACTTTTAGCGATGTTTTCATTGAAAATACTCAGAAAAAAGAATTACCTATAATATTAGAAGAAGAAGATGTAGAAGAAATTAAAATTCCCAAAAAAGACACTTTTAATTTTGAAGAAATTCCTCAACCAATTAAAAAATCAAATATTAATACAGAAAAGTTATTTAGAATTAATGAAAAATTATTAAATCTTAAAAATACTTTTGAAAATTTTTGTTCTAAAAATAGTAAAAATACTTACAATTTAGTAGATATAGTTTATAATTTCATAAATTTAAGAAGAATGACCGAAAACTTTATGAATTATTATAATATAAAAGATAATAATAAGTTAAGAAGTAAAATAATACAATTAATAAATAATGAAAATTTGTCATCATTTGATATGCTCCCTATAAATTCTAAAATAAGAGTTATTAATAAAATTTTAAATCCAATACAAATTAATGTTAATATTTATAAGGATCCTGGATATAATTTAGTTTTATTAAATATTTATTTTATTTTGGACATTTTAAATGGTTTAATAAGTGTAGTTACAAATGAAGATAAAATGGTTGAACTTAAATATATTAAAATTTTTAATGGTAAATTTATACTTGATGAAAAAATAAGAAAAAATTTAAATATAACAAATGAACAAATAAATAATTTATTTTCACATAATGAAATAGATATTTTTAATTATATAATTAGATCATATAATAATATCGAAGATGATATAGATAATTTAATTGATAATATTTATAATTTATATGATAAAATTGGAAAAAATAGAACTGATTATGTAGAACTAAATATTATATATGATTATAGTATTTGCGAAAATGAAGATTTAATTTTTACATCGCAAATACAATGTATTGATTATGATAATTATTTTTATAATTTTATACAATATTTTATGAAAGATTTTACAAAACTTGATGCGGGATCAAATGAAGAAAATGATGATTCAGATATTGATGATGATTCAGATACAGATACTGATGGATCAGATACAGATACTGATAGTTCAGATACAGATACTGATGGATCAGATACAGATACTGATAGTTCAGATACAGATACTGATGGTTCAGATACAGACACGGATAGTTCAGATACAGATACTGATGGTTCAGATACTGATACTGATACAGATACAGATACTGATACAGATACTGATAATGAATCAGATAGTAATGATGGATCAGATTTAGTGAATAATTTTATAGAAGATGATATACCATTATCAAGTGTACTCAATGACATAGGAAATCAAAATTCTGAAAAAATTGTATTAAATATTATTAATAATAATTTACCCACACCATTAGATATTACTAAAAATAAGATTAGAAATGAATTAGATAAAAATAATTTAAAAATCAAAAATTTAGATGAAGTTATTTCAATTGTAATGAAAAATATAAATAACATTCTCTCATGTATTCAAAAAATTTCTAATAATTCTAATATTCATAAAAAAGATATTATATTATGCACAACTACAAATAATTACGATTTTCAAGATTATAAAAATATTATAGAGAAATATTTGGAGGATAATAATATTTCTGTTATATATGATATTGAAAATGAACAAAAGTTAAATGATAATTTAGATAATGGAGAACAGGATGATGAAGATGATGAAGAAGATGATGATGAAGATGATGAAGATGATGAAGATGATGATAAAGATGAAGATGAAGAAGATGAAGAAGATGATGAAGAAGATGAAGATGAAGATGAAGATAATGGAGAAGAAGATGATGAAGATAATGGAGATGAAGATAATGGAGATGATGATGAAGAAGATGATGAAGAAGAAGATGAAGATAATGGAGATGATGATGAAGAAGATGAAGATAATGGAGAAGAAGATGATGTAGATAATGGAGAAGATAAAAAAGTAGATATTGAGAAAGTTATTGAAGATGAAGATGATGATGAAGATGATGATGAAGATGAAGATGATGATGAAGATGATGATGAAGATGATGATGAAGATGAAGATGATGAAGAAGATGAAGATGAAGAAGATGAAGAAGATGAAGATGAAGATGATGAAGATGATGAAGATGATGAAGATGATGGTGAAGATGAAGATGAAGATGAAGATGAAGATGATGGTGAAGATGATGGTGACGAAGAAGATGAAGATGATGGTGAAGATGAAGATGAAGATGATGATGGAGTGGATAATAAAAATGAAAAAAATGATAAAAAATCTGAAGAAATTGTAATTTTAAATTCTAATAAACCAAATGGTAATGTAAATTGTGTATCCTGTAAAAAAGAAATATCTCCTGAAAAAAGTCTAAAAAGTTATGAAATTATAAATAAAGAAGGAAATGTAATATATTTCTGTTCTTTTAAATGTTTTGAAAACTATAAAATGCCAAAAATAAAAAAAGCTTAATTTAATAAAATAATTATTAAATAAAAATGACTGTTCAAGTATTTGATGTTAAAAGTAATGATTCAAATATAATGTATTATACATCCTATACCATAGGAAAATTAAGAAGTATTATTAGTTATTCAATTGGTGGTTCTTTTGAAGCAACAAAAATATTAGATAATATTTATTTAGGAGGAATAGATTCTGCTAATGATTATGAAGCATTAGAAAAAATTGGTATTAAAAATATAATATCTGTTATAGCTGGATTTTCGCCTTCATATCCAGATAAATTTGATTATTTAGTATTAAATGCCTTAGATACTACAAATACGAATTTACTAGAATATTTTGATATAACTTATGCTGTTATAGATAATGCCGTCGAAAATGACAAAAAAATTCTTATACATTGTATAGCAGGAAGATCAAGAAGTGTAACAATATTAGCTGCATATTTAATTAAAAAATATGGCATGAGTGTTAAAAATGCAATTTTATCAATTAAAAATAAAAGAAGTATAATAGAACCAAATTTATATTTTATAAATCAGTTATACGAATACTATAATAAACTATACAAATAATTTTTTTATAATATATAAAAAAATTTTATTTGAATTATTGAATTCTTGTTATTAAAAGAGAAATTGAACCAGGTGCTCCATCACCTCCATTACCATTATTACTTGATCCACCACCTCCTCCTGAACCATAAATAGTTGTACTTAGACCTTGAGATCCATTAGCAAAACTACCTCCAGAACCACCTCCATAACCACCTCCTCCACCTCCTCCATAACCTTTACTTGTATCTACAAATTTTCCTCCTTGACCTGCATTTATTATTCCTCCTCCTTTACCACCATTTTTACTAACTAAAAAATTTGTTGGCGGAGGACTATTAATAAAATCAGGAAGATTATTTACAACAGTTTTTATTGCATTTACAAAATTATTGTCCCCTGGAAAACCACCTTGCAATAAACCTGTTTGAACAATTCCAGCAATAAGCTGATTAATTCCTGCATCTAAATATGGTGAAAGTGAATCACCAGGATTTTTAATTAAAAATGTTTGAAGGTATTCATTTATGATTGGAATAGTTACCCCAGAACCTCCCATACCTCCTTGTAAAGAACCTGCCCCTCCTCCTCCTCCTGCTGATAATGAAAAATTTAAAGCACCTGCAAATCCAGTTATTCCATCTACAATTTTAATAAATTCTGATTTTATATTATTAGTAAAAGAACCAGTCATATTACATATACTACCACCAGTAGCACCTGTAGGTACTTGTTTAAACTTTAAAGTTAAAATATCATTTTCTTCAAAATTATAATAAATAGTTCCATCCCCTATAAATGGGTTTATAGAATTTACTTGATAAATTTCTGATTCGTAAATTTGATTATTATTTAAATAAAATGCATATTGAAATGCACCTGTAGATGATGAATTAATTGTTACATTTGTTTCTATTGCAGTAAATGGACTAGATTTTTCAAATTTAATTATATTACTACCGGTGAGTCCAGTATTTCCTGTTAGGGAAATAAATACTCCAGTTGGACTTCCAAAATATATTTGTTGATAATTTGTACCGGTTGGTAAACTATAATTATTTAATTGAAAATTTCCATTTACTATTGGAGAAAAAACATCACAGTTAAAATTTCCAGAATCAGGTAATGGCGCTGGTCCTGTTGGGAGTATACTTATATTTAAAATATCATTTTTATAAAAATCATTAACATAATCATGTTTAAAATAACCGTTCAAGACATCAACTTTATAAATATTAGTTTCTTTATTATTATTTTGATCAATAATATCATATCTAATATTTAAATAGCCAGTTGCAGTAGGGGGTGATGAATATACATTGCCTGATACTGTAATTATTGATTCAGAATCTTTAAGAAATAATAAATTAGCACCTGTAGGTCCAAAAAATTTAATAGCTCCTGTAGCTCCTGTAGATGTTACAGAAGCTACTCCATATTGTTGAATATCAAGTAAATCAGCTGTTCCACTATCAAATATTACCGTAGTGTATCCGGTTGGTGATAAGTTTATATTTTGAGTAGTATTAAACTCGCCATAAGGTCCGTTATTGTATTTTATATTTGGTAATATAACAGAACCACCATTACCACCTTTTCCTCCTTTTTGAGAATCTATTCCTGTATTTCCATTTGAACCTGGATTTCCACCAGGACATTTTATAGGTAATAAAAGTAATGATAAATTGTCATCTTGATCAATATCATAAGTCATAAAACTATCTTCTCCTTTTTCTGCATCTTTTTTAAGATTAAAATTACCACCTTTACCGCCTTTACCTACATAATAACTTATAGTTTCGCCTCCTTTAATTTTAAAAGGTTGATTTAATATTCCATAATTTATTACAGCATTAAGTAAATTAGTATCATATGAAGCTCCTTGACCTCCACCTCCACCTGCAGATCCAGTTACTCCATAACCACCACCTCCACCACCTCCAATAATTTTTGGTTGTATTTGATAAACATTTGTACCTGTACCAGGAAGAGTATAAGTTCCAGTTATTCCTGGGGTATTAAATAAAACATTAAAAATATTTAAATCTAATAAATTTGCTTGAGGACCTTGAGTACCTTGAGGACCTTGAGGACCTTGAATTCCAGGATTTCCGTTATCTCCTTGAGGTCCCTGAGATCCCTGTTCTCCTTTAGGTCCTTGAATTCCTTGTAGTCCTTGAGTTCCTTGATCTCCTTGAGGTCCAGGAACTCCTTGAGGTCCTGGAGGACCTCCTGGATTCCCTTGAGCTCCTTGAGGACCCTGAGGACCTGTGATTCCGTTAACATTTATATCTATATTTCCAAGTATAAATACTGTTTGATCTACTGCTTCATCAACGTCTAAGTTATCTACTGCAAATAACATTTTTATTTATATTTTTTATTTTTTATTTTTTATTTTTTATTTTTTATTTTGACCATTTATTAATTTTTGTTAAAAAATCAACAAAATCTTTTATAACTGGGGCAGATGATTTATTTGTTTCAGGATCTACATAAAATTTATCTAAATAATTTAATTCATTTAATGTATAACCTTTATCATTTAGTTGTTTTGCTATATATTCAGATGCTTCTTTTTTAGTTTTTTCAGAACCTATAATTTTATCATTTAAACGCATATAAACAACTTTAGCATCTATATTATTTACTTTGTTTTGAGAAGAACGTAAACCATTTGACATTTCAGTATTATCTTTATAACTTAAACAATCTGAAATACATTTTAAAATTTCTATTAAAAAAGTTTGATAATCGTTATTATTATTTAAATATTGATTTTTAATTTCATCGTTTAATTTTTTTGTTTTTAATCTAATTTCTAATATATTTTGAAAATCTGAATAAGAAATTTTTTGTATAAAATTTTTAAAAAAACATTCTTTTTTTCTTTCACTTAAAAAATTAAAATCATCTACTAAAATACTATTATTTTTAATAAAATTTTCTAATTGATTAGTTTTTAATTCATCCCATTTTAAATAACTTCTGCGATAAAATAAATAAATAATAAAAAATAAAATAATAGTTATAATTGCAATAAAAAGTATACTACCATGAGTTAAAATCATTTATATTAATAAAATATTTTTTTTAATAAATGAATAATGTAATAAATTATATAATAAATAATGATAAAATAACAAATATACAAGATGATATTATAAAAATATTGTTTCTATATAATTATAGATATAACAAGAATTTACATTGGTTAAATATTTTATGGGTAAAATTTCCTATAAATATCGAAAATTATTTAATAGAATGTTATATTAACGAAAATATATGTAATATTATAAAATATAAACATATTTTAAAACCATATGAAATTTATATAAAAAAAACATTATTAGACTTAAATAATAATACATTTATAAAATTTTTATATGACAATAGTTATTTAAGTGAAAATATTTTAATTTTATTATCAAAAGTTCCAATAAATAAATATAATATATATGGAAATATTTTAATATATGATTATCTTATTCATGCAAATGATATAAATAATCATAAATTATTAGAAAATAATTATATATATTTAGGTGTTTTTATAGACAAAAATACAAAACCTTTTGGAATATATTATAAAGAATTAATTAAAATTAATAATAAAGTTTGGATTATTTTAACAGGATATAAGGAATTAGTTATTGAAGAAAAAGAGAGTATAAAAATATTAACTTGGATTTTTTCTAAAGAATTATAAAAATATATTTTAATTAATAAAATATGTTGTCAAATAAAAATAATAATATACCAACAAAACATTTAAAAGCACAAATGATAGATAAAAATGTAAAATTAAAAGATACAGAAGAAGATTCAACACAAAAATTATCAGCATCTGACATTAATGATATTATAAAACAGGAGGAATTATTAAACTTTAATCCTTTACCATATATAGAATTTTTCGGAAAAAAAGTTGATTTAAATACTTTAATAATATCATGTATTTCTCTTATAATATGGATAATAATATGGAGGGTTTTTAATTTATTTGAAATCGGTACCTATTCTTTGATATTCTTTTTTATATACATTGCAATATTATTTTTTAATATTTTTAATTCATCTATAGAAACAGAGAAAAATTTAGAATTTGCTACATATGAGATAGAGAAACATATAACTAACGTAGAAGCAGCTATGGGTGTTATAGTTATTTTATATGTATTTTTATATAATATTCAATTAGATAATAATTCAAGAATTATTTCTTATAAATTATTAACTATTGTAATGGTTTTATGTTCTATTGCTATAATAAAATATGCTTTGAAAAATGATACTAAAAATGTAAGAACTATAAGAATATTTACAGAAAAATTATATAATCAAGCAATAATATTATTTATTTTATCTTTATTTGTTATATATTTAGGTATTATAAAAAAATAAAAAAAATATATAAATAAATGAGAAAATATGTTTTTAAAAAATACAATTTTTATTTTATAATTTTTATTATTTTTGTTATATTATTAATAATATTTGTATATAAAAAATTTAAAAAAGATAGATTTGAAAGGATTTTTCCTCCTTTGGATCTTCCAGATAATATAGTAACAATATTGACAAATACACCATTAAAACCTTTATCAAGTCCTTTAAAAATTTTTCAACAGAATCAAAAGTTAGATAACATATATATATATGATCCGGATAATCTTTCTCCTGTAAGAAATCAAAAAGATTGTGGAGCATGTTGGGCATTTGTTTTAACATCAATGTTATCTGATGATATTACTGTAAGAATAATTAATTTTGGAAAAAATTTAAGTGTTCAAGAATTATTAACATGTTATCCTTACACAGAAGGATGTCAAGGTGCAGATCCAGAAGATGTATTAAAATGGTTATCTAGAAGTAATTTTAAATTAGGAATTAATGATGAATATATTCAATCAGATAATGGTGAATGTAAAAATTTTGCTGATAATGGAGTACCAATAGTAAAAAATTCAGTTAAAAGTTTATGTACATATATTAATATAGAATCTTCTGAATCATTAATAAATAATCAAATTTTATTAAAAAATATATATAATATGAAAATGCAAATTAAAAATAATGGACCGATATATGCAACTATATCGGTATATGATGATTTTTTTGAATTTTCAGGAAATGAAATATATTTTAAGAAAAATGATATTTTTATTGGAGGTCATGCGGTAGAAATAGTTGGATGGTGTAATAAAGGTGTTGATCCGAGAAAAAATTTTAAAGATTATGGTTATTGGGTTTGTAAAAATTCATGGGGGAAAAAATGGTCAAATAAATATATTTTTCCAGGATATTTTGCAATTAGAATGGGTTATAATGAGTGCGGTATAGAATCTAGAACAGGATGTGCAGAACCAAACGTTGATTTTTTATTACCTAATAATGAAATTTCTCCTTCACTCATTATCAATAGTTTTGAAAAATTATTATATAAAATAGTAGATAAAAATTATATAAATAAATATCTTATAATGGATTAAATTTTTATAATAAAATTATTATAAAAATTAAGTCAATATTTTGTTTAAACCTTCATCAAAATTTACATTAATTTTCCAACCTAAATTTTTTAATTTATTATTGCTTATATAATATCTTTTATCATTATATGGTCTATCTTCTATATATTCAATATATTTTTCATAATTTTCACTATTTTTAATTTTTTTTATTAATTTCTTAGAAACATCTAATACACTATATTCCATTCCATTATCACATCCTATATTATATACTTCTCCTATTTTACCTTTTTCTAATATTTTTAAAAAAGCATCTACCGTATCATCAATATATAAAAAAGATCTTAAACATTTTCCATCTCCTTGAATAGTTACTTTTTTATCATTTTTAAGTAAATATATAAACTTTGGTATTAATTTTTCTTCATATTGATTAGGACCATATACATTATTACCTCTAGTTATTATTATCGGTAATTTATATGAATGATAATATGATGATGCTAAAAGTTCTGCTGCAGATTTAGTTGCTGCATACGGATTTGTTGGACATAAAACTGAATTTTCCGTTTTATGTTTTTCATTGTTATCTATCATAGAATCTCCGTATACTTCATCTGTAGATACATGAATAAATTTTAAAATATGTTTTCCGTAGATTCTTACTGTTTCTAATAAATTATGAGTTCCTAAAATATTATCTTTTGTATATTTTAAGGATTCCAAAAATGAATTATCTACATGAGATTGTGCGGCAAAATGCACTACATGTGTTATATGATAATTTTCAAATAATTCTTCAATCTTATCTAAATTTTGTAAATTAATATTTAGGAAAGTATATCTTTCACTTTTTCTAATATTTTCTTTAATATTATTTACATTAGAACAATAATATAAAGCATCTATATTTATAATTCTTATATTTTTATATACCTCAAATATATTATTTATGAAATGTGAACCTATAAAACCAGCACCTCCAGTAACTAATATAATAGTACTATATTTATCTTCAATATCTTTTAAATTATTAATTTCTATTCTATAATTTTTCAAAATGTCTCTAACTGAATCTTTAATATTTTTTATATCAGGGAATATATTTTCTAATTTTGTTGTATCAAGATAATTATTAGATCTTTTAGATGCCAAAATCTTATTTTGTTCTTCTATTGAAAAATTTTTCCAAGTAAAAGTTGGATCAACTAATTCTTTATACATTTGTAAAATTTCATTATGACTTATAACTCCAGGATTTGTAAAATTTAAAGTTCCAGTATATTCCATATCCATTAATTTTACTAAATATGGTAATAATTCAGGTAATACAGTCATAGAATTAGGTATAGAACAGATTTTTTCATAATTTGTTATCTTAGTTATAAAATTACGTGGTTCATCATTATTTGTAATAGGCATTCTAATTCTGATATTTAAAACATTATTGTAATAATTATGCATTAATCTATCAGTATAACCTTTTACAATAGAATAACTTGAATCAAAGAAATTTGGTTGATCTTCTTCTTTAAATTTATAACATTTTTCATAATCTTTAATATTATTTTCTTTGTATGAAAAAATACATCCTGTTCCAAAATATGTGTAATGGATATCAAAATAGTCTGCAATATTAGCTAGTAAGATAGGACCAGTTAAATTATCTCTTAAATTTTCAGTTAATTTACCTTCTTGTTCTAAATAATCTATAGTAGAATAATATTTATCTCCAATTTTTCCGTGAGTTCTTCCAATAAATGAAATTAAATGTGTTGGTTTAATATTTATTATTTCTTTTTCTAAAAGTTCTTTATTTTCAATATCAACTTTAATATTTGATTCAGCAAAATCTATGTTATTATTTTTTAAAAGTTCTTTAAATTGAGAACCTATCCATCCATTACCTCCATAAATTAAGATTTTCATTTTATTATAAATAATTTAATATTTAAATTATTTAAATTAATAAAAATTAGATGGTGCTACATCATTAAATCCGGGTTTAAAACCTTTTTTGTTATCAACTTTCATAGAAGGATATTTTTCATTTGCCCATCCTCCCCATGTATAAGCAGTTTGTGCTATACTTTTATATGGACTAAAATTTGGAGGATTATTGACACTAAAAGTATAATCACGATTAGGTGTTATATGATTAGCATTTGACATTGCAAAAGGTGCATTATTATATGAAAGAACATATCTTTTTGGATATTTAACTTCAAAATTATGAGGTTTTAAGTCATAAAAAATAGGTGGAACAACAGAAACAGGAGTAGGAGGTATTATAGTACCACCTTTACAAGGTCCATATTTTCCTAGTTCTTTATAACAAGAGATGCCAGAAGTATAAGTAGAATTATATTCAATTGGAGGTATATTATAAGCATAAGAATGTCCAGATGTTGTAGAATCGCAACTCATTTTATTAATATTAAGAAATTCTTTATAAATTTTTAAAAATGCTTTTTCTTTTAATAAATTAAAAATGAACACAGAAAGGTTAAGTCTTATATCAAGAGTTTTATTGTCTATATCTATTTTTGGTCAGATTTTTAGTATGATTTATTTTAATAATGCTTTAATTAATCCAATCGCTTATTTTATATATTTAATTGCAATGATAATAATGATTTATGTTTATTATAATGAAGATGATGAGGAAATAACTACAAGAAATGTTATTAAAATATTAAATACTTTAGGAATTGTTATAATTATAGCATTAGCAAGTTTACCATCTTTTAGAAAAATGTTAAATAAATAATTTCTTTATTAAGATCTATTTAAAATAACTTTTTATATTTATAAAAATATTTTATAAATATAAATACATGAATAATATTATAGATAAAATTATGTATATAAATTTGGATTCTCGAAAAGATAGAGATCTTTCTATAAGAACCCAATTTAAAATTTACAATTTAAAAGCTGAAAGATTATCTGCATCATATATAGAAAATAATCCATCACAAGGCTGTGCTTTATCTCATATAAGATGTTTAGAAAATGCTATAAAAAATAATTATGAAAATATTTTAATTATAGAAGATGATTTTATTTTTAGTGTTGAACCGAGTGAATTTAAAAAAAATATATTAAAATTTTTAAAACATGTTAAAAACTGGGATGTATTAATGCTTTTAGGATATAATATATTTTCTGAAAAATATAATGATATCATAGATAAAGTTGTAGAATCTAATACTGCTGCTGGATATTTGGTTAATAATCATTATTATAAAAAGTTGTTAAAATGTTTTAAAAAATCATATGAATTATTAAATAATATTTATGATTCTGGTACATCTATAGATGTAGTTTGGAAAGAACTACAAAAAGTAGATAATTGGTATATTTTCAACCCATTTTTAGGAATACAAGGTTGCAGTTATAGTAATTTAGAGAAAAATTTTGTAAATCACTTTAATCAAAAATATATAAAATGTATTTTAAAAGGACAATTGGGAAATGAATTATTTGAAATTGCAAATGCATATTATCTATCAAAAAAATATGGAAAATATTTAATTTTAGAAGGTAAAAAATATGGTAATAACAAAGTATATCATAATATTAACGATCATAAAATAACTAAAAAAAGAAATAAAAAAATAATAATTAATGAACCTGATAAATATGAACCAATAATATTAGATAGAGATAAAAACATAATTTTAGATGGATATTATCAATGTGAGAAGTATTTTGATGAAATAAAAGATGAAATAATAGAATTATTTCAATTAAATGATAAAGATTCATTATATTTAAATGAATTAATAAAGAAATATGATATTAATGATAATTCTATATCATTACATATTAGAAGGGGAGATTATTTAGACACAAATAATAAACAGTTATTTTCTTTGATTCCACTATTTTATTACGAAAAATGTATAAAATATTTTGGAATAAATAAAAGATACATAATATTTTCTAATGAAATTGAATGGTGTGTAAAACAAGATCTTTTCAAAAATTTACCAAATAAAACATTTATAAATGAAAAAGATTATATAGAATTATTTTTAATGAGTAAATGTACAAATAATATAATATGTAATTCAACTTTTAGTTGGTGGGGAGCATATCTAAATAAAAATAAAAATAAGAAAGTTTTAATGCCAAATAGATGGTTTAATATTAATGATGATAGACATTATTTTAATGATATTGTATCAAAAGATTTTGAAGTTTTATATATAACTAATATAACTTTTGTTACTGCATATTTTGATGTGTCTAATAAATTTAATAAAAAAGTTTATTATGAATGGATGAAAAACTCATTAAATATGAATTATTGTTTCGTAATTTATATATTAAAAGATGATAAAGAATTAAAAGATTATATTTTAGATTTGAGAAAAGATAAACTAAAAATAACTAAAATTATAGAAATTGAATTTAAGGATTTTTATGTTAATAAATACGATTGGAAAAAACATGAATTAATGAATAAAGAAAAATATCATAATAAGTATTTATATATGATTTGGAATGAGAAAAGTAATCTTTTATATAAAACTGTTGTAGAAAACCCATTTAATTCTGAAATATTTTTTTGGATGGATATAGGATATATAAGAGATATAAGACATCCATATTATTATTCAAATCTACAAATAGAAAAAATACCTAAAGATAAAATATTATTACAAGAAATTTATGATAGTCATGATAAAAAATATACAATTATCGGAGGAATGTTTGGAGGTTATGCACAACCTATAAAAAAATGGAAAAAATTATATTATAAAAAACTTCACGATTATTATAATGAAGATACATTTTGTGGAAAAGATCAGAATATTATGAAAGATATTGTAGAAAATTATCCTGAAAATTGTAAGATTATTAAACCAGAATATAAAAGAGATTGGTTTTATTTTATATGGTATTTAAATGAATATCCAGTTAGTTTTTTTGAATATTTTATAAATAAAATGAAAAATTTATATAAATATGATAAATTATTATTTTTTACAATTATTATTATTTTAGTAATTTTAATAATAATTTTTATTTTATATATGAGAAATTTCTACAAAAAAATTTAATATTATTTTTTAAATATTAAAATATAATAAATGAATAAAAAAATTATGTATTTTATTTTAATCGTTTTTATGATCGTTATAGGTATTATTATATATTTTATATATAGAAATCATAAAAATTCATTAAAAAATAATCAACAAAAATTACATAATCAAAATCATAAAAAATATTTAGAGATGAGAAAAATGAATCAAATTAACAATTATAAAAGAAAAATGAATTCATTAATGAGATCTGCTTATTTACGAGCTGAAAAACAAGTAGATAAAGAAAATATAGAAGATACTGTAATAGGTAATGGTTATTTTCTTCCAGACTCTAATGTGTTGAATTTAAATTTTCCTAAATTAGAAAATAAAATATTCAAAGAATATATATATGTATATTCAAATATTGATTCTCAATCAGGTGAAAAATCAGTTAAAACAATATCAAATGATAATACATTAATACAGAGGTTAGATTTAAATAGTATTGATTCTAATTATGGATTTAAGAATGATTTAGACTCAATAATCGATGGTATTGGAATAAAAATAAATAATGGAAATGTCAAAAAACCAACACAAGTTGTTAATATTAATAAAACATTAAAATATATGTTAGATACAAATATAGATTCTGATACTTTATTACAAGATTATAATGAAAAGTATTTTGGTTATAATTACGAATTCACCAAAAAGACTTTTTGTATATATATGTTAAATGATCTACTTTCAAATGAAAATAATATTAGTAATGAATTTTTAGATGAATTAGTTAACTTAGTATATACTAAGCCAATTATTCTTAAAAAAGATGATATTAATAACAATGATATATATTCATATGTACAAAGAGATGTAAATTCAAAAGAAAAATTTCAACCAAATAATGTACATGTTGATGAAAATGATTTTACACCATATATAGAATTTATGAAAAAATGGGGTTCTCATTTTATTAACGGAGTAACTTTTGGAAAATCATTTTCTATTTGGGAAATTTTTAGTAGAAATTTATTACAAGATTATAAAATTGATTATCAAAAAAGAATAGATTTATGTAAAAAAGAATGTTTAAAATCTACAACTCCAGAAGAATGTATCAGTAATTTGAAAGAAACATTTGAATATTATGAATCTACACCTACACCATATCCAGGCTATTATACACCTACACCAACTCCTGCACCTCATTATTTAAATTTTAAAATTAATGATATATTAAAAGGATTAACAAAAGAGTTAATTGATAATCCTAATTTGGATCCTATGAAATTAAATAAAGATATAGATACTTATCCTGAAGATTGTAAACTTGGAGAATGGTCAAAATGGTCAGAATGCAATGTAAAATGTGGTGGAGGAACACAAAATAGAACAAGAAATATAATAGAAGAACCTAAATATGGAGGAAATGAATGTCCATCTTTATTAGAAACACAGGATTGTAATACACAATCATGTATTTTAGACTGTAAAGTAAGTGATTGGACAGAATGGTCAGAATGTAATGTAAAATGTGGTGGAGGAACACAAAATAGAACAAGAAAAATAATACAAGAACCTAAAAATGGAGGTATAGAATGTCCTTCATTATCAGAAACACAAGAATGTAACATACAGCCATGTCCTGTAAATTGTGAAGTAAGTGATTGGACAGAATGGTCAGAATGTAATGTAAAATGTGGTGGAGGAACACAAAATAGAACAAGAAAAATAATACAAGAACCTAAAAATGGAGGAAATGATTGTCCTTCATTATCAGAAACACAAAATTGTAATATTCAACCATGTCCTATAAATTGTGAAGTAAGTGATTGGTCTGAATGGACTAAATGCTCTAAAGATTGTGATGGAGGAGTTCATTCAAGATCCAGAACCATTATTAAAGATCCAAATTATGGAGGTGAAACATGTCCACCATTATCAGAAGAACAAAATTGTAATACATTTCCATGTATAAATTGTAATTCAGAATTTTGTAAAAATACAGATTATAAAATATCATATAATAATTTCTGTTTAAAAGACGATTGTATACCTCCATATAAAATCAATACAATTAATGATGAACTTTATTGTAAATTAGATTTAAATGAGGAGCAAAGAAATTTATTAAATAAAGATAATAACTATATTAAAAGACTCTTTAATATCAAAGAAATGTTATTTAATAGTTCTGCTCAAAAAGAATCATTAGAAGGATCTTATACAAAATCTGAAATAGAAGATGCTCTTAAATTACCTACTATAAAAAAATTTAATCTTTTTGCAGATACTTCATCGTATAGAGATTTTATAAATTATGATAATAATTTAGTTAGAATAAACAACGAAGGTTTATCACAACTAATTAATAGTGAACAAAAAGATGTCCCTGTAATTTATGATTATAAACCAATTTGGGAATTATTAAAAGATTTATATTTTTCAAATTGCTTAAATGCTAATATTAATGAAAATTATATATATAAAATTAATATTTTATATAGAACTTGTATTGGAAAAGTAACAGATGATACTTTTAAAAAATCTTTAATATATAAATATCAAGATATTGTTGCTAATAGCAGTTTACCATTTGATGTATATTTTGCAAGTAATGATATGAGTATAGATAGATTAAAAGATGTTGAAACTCAATATGTAGATATTGAAAAATACGATATTCAAAATACAAATAATGTAAGAGAAGAAATTGGTAAATTGGAAAATCCTTTATATTTGAATAAAATTACAATATCAACAAATTTTAAATTATCGAATGAAACATATTTTGGAAATAGTTATAATTTGAAAAAAATAATACCTTTAATACCTACAATAGAACCAAATAGTTTTTTAATATTTGAAAGCAAAAATAATTACGATTATATTTTAATATTTGGAAATTATGAAACAAATATTGAAGATATTACAGTTGATATGTTAATATTAGATCAAAATTTAAATACACAAGATTTAAAATTTAATTTAAATTCAAGTTTAGATCCATATGTATTTTATAAATTCGATTTTAAGGAAAATAATCTATTTTTAGAATTAAACTTTAGTCTAGATATTCCAAAAAATGGAAAAGAAACTTACAGAGAATACTTTTATGGAAGATTTCAAATTTTTAAAGATAAAATTATGTTATTAAATACTTCTCAAGAAATATATGGTAATAAAATTACAAACAAACAATTTTCTATAAATAATAATTTAACACAAATAAAAAAATTTAAAGGAAGTACAACAGATGGTAATTTAAGTTTAGGAACTATTAAACAAAATGGTAAATTAAAAAATATAAAAATAAAAGGTGTTTTAAACAGTTCTAATACAATTAAAACTGGTACAGAATTAAATTTTAAAATAAATAATTATAATAAAAAGATAATTATAAATCCTATCGACGGAAATTTACAAAATGGAAATATAATATCTTTTTCAAATGGAAATACTAATTTAGGAGTCGTAGATAATAAAATTAAAAGTTTATCACCAAGTGAAGATACTAAATGGATTATTAATTCAGAAAAAGATGGTGTAATAAATAGTGGAGATATTATTACTATAAAAACTAAAAATACCGGACTATTTTTATATCCAGAATGTAATAAAACTGAATCTATCGATAGATTTTCTAAAGATTTTGTAATAACAGATAAAACAAATACAACTACAACTCCTCCTCCAAATTTTGGATGTAATATTGATACAGATGACATTTGTGAAAAAGATAAAAAATGTTATACAAAATGTAATATTAGTTACTTATCTAATAAAAATTTTAAAAATTCAGATTATCATTCACAAGATAATTGTTCAAATTTATGCACTTATAATAATACTAATATAGTAACAACAAATGTAGAAGCAAAATGGAAAATATTTAAAATAGTAAATGGTCAAAAATCTGAAGAAGCTTTATCTATAGTTAATGGAGATACTATTATGCTAGTAAGTGAAAATTCTTTATGTGAAAATAATTATAATATTTTAGTAACTATTAAAAATATAGAAAATGATAATATATTTATGTCAAATATATCTGATAAAAATAATTCTAATTGGGTATGTAATATCTACGATGAAAAAGAATTTAATGTTCAATTTACTATAGAAGAAAATATCGATATGAAAAAAGGAGATGAAATAACTTTAACATCAAATGCAACCAATTTTGAAGTTTTTAATTTAAATTTTGATGTAGAAATTGAACCATTAAATTTTTTAAGTATAGATAATAATGAAATAATTCATAAACCAAAATGGTTTGAATTAAATAGATCATCTTTATGTTCATTTGTTTATGAAAAGAAAGGAAAAGAAGATCTAATATTAGAAAATAATAAAAGTCTTTATATCAATACAGATGAATTGTTAACTTATTTTCCAAAAACAGGATTTTCTGAATTTACACCTTTTCCTATTTTTGATATTTCAAAATATAACATTGAATTTTTAGGTTTTGTTTCTACAAATAAAGACAATAGAAATTATGATACATTTAATAAATTTTGTAGTAAGCCTAATAAACGTTCTTATGCAGGTCAGCCGATGAGAGTTGCAAGAAGTCCTAATGCTGTTTTTAAAGATTCAGAAGGTATAAGTTATTATGATGTATTATATTTAGATGAAAGTGATATTGATAATCCTAAAAATGTTATTGAATTATTTGTACCTGAAAATGAAATTTCTATTGCACATGATGCATGTAAATTATTACAGGCATCTTTTAATTTAGAGGCTGCATATGTATTTTTAAATAAAACATTGTGTCCTTATACTACAACTTCAAATAATGGAGTTATACAGAAAATAGTATCAAATCCTTATATTAATTGTGATATCAATACATATGGCTGTTGGAACAAAGCAACAGGTTGTCAAAGTGATTCTGATTGTTCAGGAATGACTAAAGATGAACATTTAAATCATACAGAAGCAACTTAT
>Ga0214923_10001641_pt1 | contig 31392 bp, 36 predicted proteins | sample LL1510_MetaG_FD_177993 | JGI IMG/M metagenome (GOLD analysis project Ga0214923, IMG submission 177993) | Freshwater microbial communities from Lake Lanier, Atlanta, Georgia, United States - LL-1510 | ecosystem: Environmental > Aquatic > Freshwater > Lake | place: USA: Georgia | collected...
TTTATATTTTTTTTTTTTGTTTAAGATAGTTATAAAAAAATGATATTTTTTAATCATTTCTAATTGGTCATAATCACAAAGCATGATATAATTTTTGGATAATTGTACTAATAGATATTGAGGTTCATTCGTTTTTTTATGGAATATAATTTTATATTGATTTGTTACAATACCCATTTCTAATGATTTTGAATATAAAAATTGTTCAGCCGAATCTCGTAATTTTAGTTCATTCATTTCAAAATTGTTTAATTCGAATGATTTAAATTTTTTATTTCCAATAGTGGCAATAAATAATCCATTGCCCTTATGAATAATCGATCCTTTTTTCTTTCCACCTTGCCATAATCGACTTTGCATATCCGTTTTCCTGGAATCAAGCACATTTTCACAATTTTTTTTTATAAAACAAATGAGTGAATTATTTATATCCAGTTTTTTCTTATACAAATAAATTGCCATACCAAATATATTTATATATGTTTATTGTTTAATAATGTCTTCTTTAACTCATTATTTAAATTTTATTTAAAAAAAAAATTTATTTAAATAAAATATGGTTAGTTATCAAGGAACTTATGAATTTTTAGATAATAAATTTACATATCCGGAAACAGTATTCAGGCCTAATCCTTTCATTAAAAGTTATGATGAAAATAGTGTTATGTGGTATATTAATACATTCCACCCCAAATTTGCCATGATTATCAAAAAATCGAGATTAGACTGGCAAATGGCGGATATCCAGTTTCGAGGAACTGTTTTTTTACCCTTGGAACGATCTATTGATGAAAATGCTATAGTAAATATGGATATTAATACGGCGAGAAAAATAGTAAAGTATCATTTTATGACTGGATTATATCCTAAAGATGTTTTATTTACCTCTTCATTCCAACAATTACAAACCACTATAAAAGGTTATTATATCCAAGCATATATATCTGATAAAGGATACATGATTTTAAATGACAATACACCTATTATTCATTTTGATATTCAATTGAATAATGGGATTATCCACATCATTCCAAATCTTTTAATAACTTTTTCAGATTTATAAGTTTTTGGGCATTCAAAAATTGATGCATATAAACTTTTTATTAGAAAATGAGTAAAGTGATCATTTGACTAGTAATAATACTCATTTTTTAATAAATTCTAATTACAATTTATCTTCCCTATCCGGTGTTTTGCAGATGGATAATAAATGCACAGTTTGCAAAATCGAGATTTGCGGAAAAAAATATTGCAAACACTGTTTGCTTTGTTTTATCAAGAAAGAAGAAACGTTCTCCCCTGAAGCGGTCAGGGGAGGTGGAGAACTAAGCGACGGACTTTCAAAGCAATTAGGAGAAACGGCCGAGAAGAAATTTTTCCAGATGTGTAAAGACAAGGGGTATATGATTCGTTGTGCCACTAAATTTGAAAATGTCAAAAAACATTACGACTTTGTCGTAAAAATGGATAAATCCTTTATAAGGGTTGAGGTAAAATCAATGAAGGCCCGACAGAGAGGACAACAGCCCGATGCGAGTGTGATTTATCTTGAATTGTTTAACATTGATGGAGGACCTGGCTGGATATATGGTGAAGCCGATTATATCGCATTTGAAAATTCCAAGGGATTCATGCTCTATCCCAGGATGGAACTTATAAAAATTGTTGATTATTGGAAAGATAAACTTCCTTATGTTACCAAGAGTGGTATCGATTTTACCTTGTATGGTCGTCAGAATAGAAAGGATCTCGTTCTTGTACTACCTTTTGCGGAAGTGAATCAGATTATTTCCAAAATTTATATGTAGAATCTGAATTCATTTAATTAGCAAACAAAAGGTATTTGTATAAATTTCTTTTGAAAAAATCAATAAATTATATAAACAAAGAGAAAGAGGCAGAGTGTTATATAAATTATTTTATATAACAAAATTTGACATAAAATTATTACGTGGAGTCCAATTTTGATTTTGCAAAAGAAGAATATCCGGAACATATTTTTCCACCAAATTATCATATAATATTTAACGGATTAATTCCATCAAAAAATAAAAAATGATAAAAATCATAAACGTACACTCACAATATTTTAGGAATTGTATACGATTAATTTAATTCATAGGCATTTATTTCAAATATTCAAAACAAATCATATTTTTTATTTGATTCACTGATCCGTCCCATAATTCATAAAATTCATCCACATAAATCTTAGGTATAGTCCATCCCATGTATGATGGAGAATATTCATCATGAGTTCTCACGTTTTCACTCAAAAGATATACCTCCTCTTCTATGCACAACACTTCTTTTTTGTTGAAATGATCAATTTGTAAACGAGGCATTATATCACAATTACAATAACCATAGGAACAGTATTGATGGCACATGAGATCATATTTTTTTGAATCTGAAAGTTTAATTTCTTTATTGATCTGATTGAAAATATTGGAAAATAAGTCTTGCATTTTATGTTTTTTTATGAGTTCAATGAGTTCATCATAATTATGAACAGAATTATATTCAAAAAAATTATGTGAATGATTATTCCAATAATATCGGATATTTTCTATATATTCTTGTTGATCCACAACATCGATATTAATAATATCTTCTAAAGAATGAAAAGTACAAAAGGGAAGATTTTCTTTCACCATTGAATTACAATGTTTAATATCACAAACATGTTTTTGACATGGCCATTTACCGTTACATACCCTACAAGTATGTTTTTCACAATATTCCGAATTCATTTTTTTCTTTTCTTTACAAAAATGGTCCTGACAAAAATGAATCTTACATTCATATCTAGAAATTTTGCATGTCGGACATGAATGTTTTGAACAAAAATCTCCTTTATTTTTTACGGGTTCTCCGCAGGATGTAATCTTTGGTCTGCAATAATGCGCATCGCAATCTCTATTCGATTTCAGACAATCTTTATTACGACACTGATGTTTAAAACAATATTTTTTGTTTTTCTCCACATTTTCATTGCAATAAATTTGTTTACAATTTTTCATAAATCTGCCAAATGCATAGAATTATAATATATATAATTATGAATGTTTTTTGCAAAATTTGGAATCATTTATTTTATACCATTTACAGTCATTCACATCACATAAATAATGATTTTTGCAATATTCTGAACTTTTTTTTTCTCGTAGAAAAGTAAATTTATGTTTGTACAAACTATTACATTGTATACAACCATGTTTGTCACAATAATAAAATCGTTCCTTATGATCAGGTGGTTTTTTTACATCACACTTCCCATAAAAACATGTATGTAAACATTTTTGACAATATTGAGGATCTAAAGAATCATGCTTGTATTGATGACATTTATTACATCCGTGTAATTCACGACAATAATATTCACCGTTCAATGAATTATCGAGGTATCGACGATTAAAACAATTATCCATTTCACAAGTATGTAATTGACAATATTGACTACCGTATTTTTTATTGTTTTTACATAAAAACACATTGCATAATAAAATACAATCTTTGCATTTTTTTTCAGCATTTTCTGAAAAAAAATTTTTAAAACATCGAGAGCATTTATGTTTATAACATGCTACCGAATTATAACTTTTTTGGAAATCACAGTCTTTTACAATGCAACGACAATCGTCACAATATTCTTTAGCCGTAAAAGATTTTTCTTTCTTGCATTGCCAATTATGGCAAGTATGTTTGTCGCACATATAACTCCCTTTAAATGGAGTTCTTTCTAGATTACATGACAGGATCTTGCATTTCATCTGTCCAACATTAATATTTATAATTAGTATTAAGATGACATTTCTAAATAATTTTATAAAAAATGTAAAACATCAATTTTTATACTATCATTATATATCGTAGGCACGATTGGTAATGGGTCGTACCAGTTTTAAGATATCAATCATTCTTTTTAATTTTGCACTTGGCTGATAATGATCGAGATTCCTTTTAAGATTGAGGGCGTGTAATTTATTATTCTCTATCCCTTGGTAAGCATTTTGAATAATTATTACATAATCATTTCCAAAATCATCTAATCGAAAAATCCGATAATTTAATAGTACAAAGCGTATAAAAAATAATACTTCTGTTTTGAAATTATTTGCAGGATAATCTATATTGTATTCCAATTCTAAAGAGGGTTCATTTAATAGTCTTCGGAATACAAATAACTGTAATATAATGCGTCCGTTATTTTGAAAAATTTGAATCTGGATACCAGATGCTGCAAAAATTTTAATTTGATCGTTTTCCAAATTGATATTATTTGCATATACTAAAATTTTATCAATTGTCTGAAACGGTGTTTTTGGTTTTATATATTGACCTATTTCTTTTTTAACAAATTGTGGAATACTTTGCATTTATAATAATTAAATTTATTTTAATAAATTTTTGAAATAATAAAATAAAATGAAAATTAATTTTTTACAAAATCAATCGAGTAATATTCCCAATAATGATTTTATAGTTCAACATTCAAAATTTTTAAAACAATTTCTATCTCAGCAGCAACAACAACAACGACAAAAACAAATCATTCTCTTAATCAAGAAACAGCAATTTGAAAATTTTAAATCTTTTTTATATAATCCCATATTACCGGTCGATAGTAGTCGATTGGTGCAGATCATTAGCGTAGCAAATTACTTAGATTTTGATTATAATGATTATGAACATCTGAAAGGATGGATAAATCTATTACGAAGTATAGATAAAAAAAAATATGATTCATTACCCGAAGATTTAATTTACGAAATTGAGAAAGCACCATTAATTACTAAGATTAAAAAATTATTTTCTCAAAATTTGGACAATGAATATTCTACATTAGATTTTTTGGAAATTTTTGGGTTATTTGAAGATCCTTCTGTATTTACAAATATCCGTGTTCCAAAAAATATCATTCATAATATTTTACATAAATTAGGTCATTCATTAAAAGTTCAACAAAACACGACCTATTTAGAATCATTCCTTAAAACGAATTGGACGGAATGGGATTTTCATTTTTCATTTAATCGATGGATCGATATTTTAATAGGATCTTTGGAGACTGACACTATCGCTACGATCTATGATCGTTTAAAAATAATAAAACAAAGGAAACAGGCACAAAGGTCACAACAAAGACAAAAACAACAATATGTTGCAAGAAAAACTAGAATCCCACGCGAATTGTTATAATTTTATCTAGATCGGTTTGTTTAATTTAGTTTGCTGATAACAATTATAAACGACGGGGAAGTTTTGTAAATTTTCGGTATTAAATTCACATTTTGTTCCATCATTAAAAGTTGTTGACCCATTCACTCTGGGAATTCTATCAATCCAGTACGTGTGTTCCGATATTGAAATGTCATTTTGTTTGATATTGTCATAAATACCTTTCCAACTCTGATCATCTATTAATTGCAATACTCGGTAAAACAGTGGATTCATTTCCTGAAGCCTTTCACAATTTTCACGAAATTCTTTTTTTTCTTCCGCAATAATTATTGTACATAAATTGTCCTGGTTAATTTCTGCATCAAGACGAGATGTTGTGACATTCATTTCTATACCTTCATCACCGATATCTTCTATTTTTAGATAACCTTTAAATGGAGGTGGGGCGGGTAATGATGCATTTTTCGCTAATTGGGAAAGAGGTTCTAGGGTTAGTGGAAAAAAATTAATAAAACGCGAGGAAGATTGTTTATATTGTTCATATGGATCTGCTTCTGCCAATGGTGGATTTTCTAGAATATCTGTCATCCTATAATTTGTAATAATAAAATAAATTTAATAAAATAATGATTATTATCAAAAATATGCAGATTCGATTAATTCTTCTTTATCCTCTATATTCTCTACATAAATTTTTAGAACAACAACACGGAAAAAAAATAGATTCCTACTTTTTATTATTTAATTACTACAAATCCAATAAAAGTAGTGTAAAATTTTATCATTAATGTCCAGAAATATACAATCAATATCCTAAAATATAATCTTGTTCTGTATTATTGATTAATCGTAGAGTACATTTTTTTTTGGATAAAAGTTTGGTCATGTTTTCTTCAAAATTTTTATGACAAAATCTATTTTCAACTAAAAAATATCCACATTCTAACATAAAATTTGCATATGAATGACAGCCATGAGTCCATCGTGATTGATAATCCGAATATCTTTGAAAAAGAGTGCACACAAAAATTTCATTTTTTGAAAGATTTGTGAGTTTTAAACATATAAATGATCTATTATAACAATCGATCCCGATGGCAATTGGGGAATCAATATCTTCTGGATTTATCCTATCGATATAATCCGTATGTCCCATAAATTGTTGTTGCCATGTCAGTATAGGAGCATTTAATAATTCTTGGATCGTAAATAATTCAATCAAAATTAATGGAAAATTTTTATGAATGAAATTTATTTTCATTGATAGTCTAGAAAAAAGTTCTGTATCAAAATAATTACGATTGAATTTATTTTGATATATAAAATTATATAAATCAGCATAGGATAGATATCGAAAACATTTATATATGATTTCTTGTGGTAATTGTGTCATGATTTTATTTTTTTTTAATAATTGATAAAACATCATTTTTTATTCTATTCAGATGATTGTGTATAAAATTTATATGTAAAAAAGTCTATAAAATTATCGATCGGAGTTTCACCCGGATTATTATAATAATTTGCGAATCCGTTGGCACAAATTGTATGAGAAAAATTTAATCCACCCGATTGTGTAATTTCAGGTCCATATATTTTTATAAATTCTTTGAAACTATTTTCATCATTCACAACCGGATTTTTAGGATAATTTGGAAAATTTTGAAGATACTTTGCCATTTGCCATGTCATGGGTAAAATAATTGCGATATGTCCATTCTGTTTATAGTCTTCTTTGTCGGGGTTATCAACTTTATGAGCCGCAATCGCTAGTTTTCCATCATTGGCTGCTGATTGAGCTTGGATTGCGTCCACTTTTTCCCACCATTCTGAAAGATGAATCATAATATCTCTTTGTTCAGCCGCCGCATGACACCAATCTCCAATCTGTGTAGGGGTCAAACTGACACCAAATATTGTTTGAGTTATCCAAGCAACGTATGCACTACAATGAGAAGTATAGGGAGACATTCTTATAAAATTTTTTTGAAAAAATACGATACAAGAGGGTTTTTGTTGTTGTACGGCTTCATAACCTTTATTTTGAATATTCATGTCTTGTATGGGCCAACCGATTCGATTTTCTTGAAAAATATCGGGATCATATGTCATACAATAAGGTGCAAATAATGTAACCGGGTTACCAATATCGATTCTTGTATTTTTTCCATATTTTACGATAGTTTCATTGTATTTATCATTTAAATTTACATTATTAATCTTTATATTTAAAATGTTGAAACTATTTAGGTATGCTTTTTCAGATATTTTTCCAACTCCGATATACTTTTTTAATTCTTTTAATGAATAAAAATCATCTAAAATAAATAAGTAATCCTTATACATGGTTGTATTTACTACAATAAAAAAAAAATTTTTATCGGATTGGATAAAAATTGTACAAAATCTTTTTTATAATGTTTCGAGTATAGAATATATTTCTTGGGCTGTAGGCCTTTCGATAGGATTTTTTAGTAAACATTTTTTAATAATGGGTCTCATTTTTTTTGGCGTTTTCATGAATAGGAGAGAAAGATCGTTCTCCATTATAAATTTTTTGTAATCGTTTGGTGTCGTAAAATCATTATATACAAAATGTATCCAACGATTATTTTCCCAAATTTCATAAAAAATAAGTCCTAATGACCATATATCCACTTTATAATCATAAATCCTATCATGACTGTTTATGATTTCGGGTGACATATAATAATAAGTACCGATATTATCGGTATATTTAATTTTTGTCAGATCGGAAAAACTTTGATACGTTTTTTCCACAATTTTTGAGATCCCAAAATCTGTTAATTTCAATATGTTGTCTCGTCCTATTAATAAATTAGTTGGTTTTAAATCACGATGAATCACAAATTCGGGTCTTCGATTATGCAAATAGATTAGAGATAAACATAAATCTTTACACCACGACATTTTTTTTTTATATATGATGCAATTTGGATAATTACGATATTTGATAATCATATCATGCAAATTCCCATATTTCATATATTCTAATAAAATCATAAATGGTTCAAAGCAAACACCTAATAATTGGATAATATTTGGATGATGAATTTTTACGAGGATCTCGAATTCTTTTTGTAAATGTATTTTATATTGAGATTGAAAATCGTTATTAAAATATTTGACGGCAATTTTAATGTTCCTCCAATTTCCTTCGTATACGGTACAATATGTACCTTTTCCTAATATTTTTGAAAAATCAATATTGATTTCACTTGCATCAACTATCCATTCTTTAATTTCCATACAGTTTATCAAAGTTTTATAAAAAATTTTAAATAATCAATATTTCGAAATTATTTAGGAAATGGTTGATTCTGGTATCTATCCATAAATTGATTTACCGCTTTCTTTTTAATATTCAAAAATTTTTCGGTAACCGGCATTTCAGAATTGTTTTCATTCGTTCTATCGAATGTAGGTACTGAATTTCCGTATGCTTCAAAACTACCTTTACAAACACTATCGGAATGAGTACCCGATGAAACGTCAGTACCCTGAACATTATAGTAAAATTCATTCCCGAGTGATTTTCTATCGTGCACCGTTTCTAAATCTTGTATAAGGATTTGTTTTCTCTCGTTGTCTGTTTTGTATCCAAGTTCACCCATATTCTCATAATATTTTTTATTTGTTTCAATATTTTGAGTCGTGTATAAATCGTCAATAGCGGTTTTTTGTATCGTATCTTTATAAACAATATCATTTAATCCTTTCTTGTAATCCGTGTTTCCAACGGTCGAAAGGACGGGTACAACGAGATTATCTTTTGTCCGGACTGGTGCATTATTAGGATGAATCATATTTTGATCATTTGAAACGGATTTATTAGTAAAATATTCAATATTATATGAATTATTTTCAATCTTTCCGGATCCAAGATTTTCAAAAGACGTCTGAACATTTTTACCTCCATATAAATTCGTGGATGTTTGGAAATGAGGAACATTTTTAGTTGGATTTTTATTCAGATAATCTTGTTGTATAATTTCTTGTCGGTTCATATTTGTTTTTTGTGTATCAATGGGTGAATGTAATACATTGTCTCTTGTCGATTGTTTAGAATCAATAATGGGTTCCACATTCTTCCATATCGTAGAAGCCGAGGTTTAGTAAAATATTCTGTGTGGATCTTTGGATTTAATTTTGGTTTTGTATCGTAGAGTATGTCAGAACCTGCAAATGGTTTTGATGAATCGGATACAACCCAAGATCCAAATTTGGCATCATCATGGATCGCTCGGAGCCTAAAATGTTCAAAACCTTCGTTTCTGGGGTTTATTTCTGAAATCGGTTGAAGATTCGTTTCTGATGATGTATGGATCGGATTTTTTGTGCTAATATTTGAAAATCCTTTTATATCGATACTATTTTTGGTAATGTTTGTATTTGTATTGGTCATTGCGTCTACCATTGTGTAATTTTCTTGGATTCCCGATGAGGGCATTTCAGAATTCTCACCTTCTTTTGTAATATTATTATATTTTTTGGGATAATAGGGTATATTGATATTTTTAGTATCGATACCTTTTATATCGTTATAATACTCAAACTTTTGATTCATTTCATAATCATTCACGTTGGTAATGATAGAATCCATTTTATTTTTTAAATCCGTCACTGCTTTATTTTGCATGTGCGTGATGGTATCTCGGATATCATTGATTGATTTGTTTCCGGAAATATTTGACAGGGCATTATATAATAATTTATTTTTATGCACGGCATTCCTATCTGTTTTCACCATTATATCTTTACCATCGCCAACACTGGATAATTGAATATTTGTATCTCGGTTGTACTGCCTAATTTCATTGAAATAACGCGGATCTTTTCCTTTATTTGAAAAATCACCCATCACATTGTCTGTTAATGCATTGGTTTCATAATATCGTTGAGGATTTTTTTCATTAAAATTTATATTTGCATTTTTATCGATATTGCTTACTCTTGGTGTATCCTTTAGATTGTATTCGATATTTGAAATTGTTTCTGTTTTAAGACCATTATTTTGTATCGCTGATTTTCCATCCGGGCAATTCATTTGGGATAAAATGTTTGGCATGGACGGATTGGAAAGTGCATAAAACCATTCTCTTGGTTGTCTAGATAAAGGCATTAGATCTTCCTGACGGAATGTAGGAGGATAAAATACTTCAGGTTTATAAGGTAATTTTACACCATTATTTCTCTGACTCATATTAGTGCGCATCCCTGCATTATTTCCATAATTATCGTAAGATACACTCACCATTGGATTGACACCCCGAGCATATACATTTATACATTCGGCAATCCTATCCCCGCTGTTTTCTTGAGATAATAAGACACTCTGGGTGTCTCCTACTTTGTCTATTTTTCGTGTATAAATTCCTTTATTTGGATCTTTCAGGATATTCATATTTGTACCCCACATTTCTACGCTTGGTAGCGTTGCTTTTCCGTATGTCGTTAAACAATTATATGATAAACCGCCGGCACTCATTTTTTACTGTTTATTTTTTATTTTTAATTATTAATTTTATAAATTATTCCTTTTCTATATTTGATTGATTTTATAAACTATAACCAAATATTTCAAAGTCTTTTGCATAATGATCTCTGATAAGTTCTATAGATTTTTTATTAAAATACTTGGTGTAATTTGACGTATCTACTGAACTCGTATTCCATTTTGTTTGAAAATCTTCATACCCTAACGACTTCATATCTTCACTTATAGTTTCTGTTTTCAGGATCGTGATGTTTTTTAACATAGATCCGTCAGTGTCTAATATAAATTTATATTGTGGAAGAGGGTGGTTATCGAACTTTTTCAGGTTTTGTGGTGCGATAAAATCTTTAATAGAATTGTATACGTCATCCTGCTTACTATCAGGAGTAATTAAATTGTAAAAAAATAAATCACTTAATATTCTTGTGTAAGGATTCCGTACACACGTTAAAAGAGTTAGATTGTCAAAATCGATTTTAAAAAAATCTTTATGTGTTTTGATATTTGAATAGGTTTGATGCTGATAAGAAACATCTAGAAATTTTAGATGGTATGTGATCAAACAGTACGGGTGTTTATTCCATTCACGGATAACGCCGTGTTTTTCTAATAAATAGGAACCGATACTGGTACCGCACGCTTTAGGAATATGAATAAATAATATATTAACCTTATCGTTTTTAATATAGGGCATTTTTTATATTTAGTTTTTTTTGATATAAAAAATTTAATACATTTTTTTAACTCTTATATCAGTAAAATTAGCGTTAAAAATTGATTTTTTTTTTAATTTTTTTACCTTCATTGTATTCATTGTTCAAGACTCGACTGTTGAAAAATTTTATTGCATGTATGATTTGCACCTAAAATTGATATTTTACTTTTTTTAGATTTCATATAGTGATAGATGTTGAACATTGATATTGCCTGCAAAAACAATTTCTTAACGATTTTTGTTATGTTGCAGATTTTACAATGCTCCAGTTTTTCTTGACAATCATGATATCCGGGTTTTCCGGATATCTGTTTGCCCTCTCCGAAACCAAGAAGCGCGCAAGGGTCTTCAGAACCTCCAAACAGGTTTGCCCCAAAAAGCATCATTTGCTCTTGAAAAAAAAATGCCAAGACATTTTGGCCCAAAAACAATTTTACAAAGAACGATCGTTGCAGAGCGATCGTCATGAAAAGAATATCACCCGTATCCCTGTGGCATTCAATGAGTTTCAAACGATGAAAACCAAAAAAAGAAATTCGGTCGTACTGGCGACCATTATTCCGCATAGGAATAGCCTTGAATATAATAAAAATATTAAAAAATATGAGGGAATTCTCCCTGACATGATCATGATTGCCAAAATGAAATCAGAACAAAGAATCAAAAAATCAATGGTGATGAATGAACTCATTAAATACATTGCTTCTCGTGAAAACCATAAAAATGAGATGAAAAAAATCCGACCCGAAATCGAAAAAAAATGGATGGAGATGGAAAAGAAAAATAAGATCAAAACATATACCAGGGAACGGGTTATTCCTGAATATATGATTGCCTTGAATAGGATCAAAGATATGGAATTGTTTTTGAAATATTCATTGTACAAAGAAAAAATTAATTATGAAATCAAAAAATTCAAGTCGTTTTCAAAGCCAATCAAAAACAAAAAACAATCGGATGATACTGATTTCTTGGTGTTGTTGTTTATCGTTTATTTTTGGATTTTGATCCTACTCATCCAATGTTGTTTCCAGGGATTCCTTTATCTGAAACAATATATCGTTTCAAATGTTTCCGATATTATTTCGGCCCTCGAGAAGGCCTATAATGAAAAGCAAAATATGAATCGGAACCATAAAAAATTGTCCCAATTTTCCCAAAATCAAAAGAGAGTATCTAATACTCTGAAAAAAATCAAAAAAAGAAAACTTTTGATTTTTCAACCTAAAAAATAAAAATTTTTATCATGCTTAGTAAAAATTTCCTCTTTCCTCCCAGAACAGTTCCCAAGACCATTCCATAAATCGACTCGTTTTGAAAGAAATTATAGGTGTTTCTAAAATCCAATCCAATAAATTTTTGTAAAATTCAAGACTCCTCAATCGTATCAAAGATTTATGAACGATAAATTGGGCACATCCAGGCATTCCGACTGTCCAATCTCCGTGTCGATCGATAGGTCCCAATTCTTTTTTTAAATATTGATTATACCATTCTTTAATTTCATTAATCCATTCATTACCTAAGATCGATCCGCAATAATAATTGTTTAATGATTTTAAAAAAACTTGCTGAGCATTCATTTCTTGCATGGCATCTAAAATAAGAGATACGATATCTTTACTTTGATGCCATGCATGCTCATGGCCGTGTAAAAATACAGTAAATTCATCCAGAGAATTATAATTATCAACGATGTATTTTAGATAGATGGATGCTTCTTGTCCAACATTTTTTGATATATAAATGGGAGCAAGAGTTTTGGAACCGATGAAAATTTTTTGAAAGCCATGATTTCGAAGGTTCTGAATCCACGATAGATTTTCATTGTAATGTGAAATACAAAAAGAACAATTATTTACATTAGGAATGGGAGTTAAAACATCTCCTTTATCATTGAATATTATTGGAGTTTCAGCTGAAAATTCTTTCATTTTCCCATCTGGATAAACAAAATATACTGATTTTTTGGTTCCAAATATCGGATCTTGACCAAAAATGATAGGCCTTTTATGATCATTAGAAGGTATGAAATAAACATCATCTACTTTTTTCATTTTTTCTGTTACATCAATCATTATTAATTCTTTTACACCATAATAAATCCTGAAAAAAGTATTCCCTTGTTCATCAAGATACACTGGTGTACCATAAGGAAAAGTTATCGTTTGATTATCTTTACAAATAATCACAGACGTAATCGTTTCTTTTCCGTAAATACTTTTTCTTTTAGCATCTATAAAATATCTGTTTTGATCTACTTTGCAATTTGAAAAAATCAATGCAATAATATTTTCTCCATTTTCTCCAGTAATTATCATCTTATTATAATGAAATATTATTTTTAAAAACTTAATCATTTGTTACCTGAAAAGGTTTACGCAATATTATATGAATTAAACCGGTATTATGATATTTATAAAAACCAAAAAGAACTATCGCTATTGAATGTAGGATTTCTCAAATTTTGTAATTAAACCATGACACCATTTATAGTCAAAGTTTTTAATCCAAGTTTATAATAAAAATTGAATATAATCACATATAATGTTAACAATCAATGGAATCATATATTCTAAATCGTCAGAAAGAACTTCAAAAATATTCAAAAGATGAACCTATATTAATTTTTCTAAGAGAATTAAAAAAAAATAATTTGGAAGCTTATTTACAAATTTTATTTTTTTTTGGAGAAATGGATGATATAGATATAAGGCACGGGCATTCAGTATCATGGATCGTTGAAAAAAAATATTTAAATATCATTAAAAAAAGTTTCAAGATAATAAGTCAAAAGTGTAAATTTGAAATAAAAGATTGTGGTTTTAATATGAAATCTATAAGAGTTTATTGGAATGAAATTCATCCTATTGTTTTTAATAAAATTATTTTTCCAAATTTTTCCCTTATTCCAAAAGAAAATTTAGAATTTTGATCTACTTGCTGTATCTGATGGAATCAAAAAAGAATAGTTCCTATTTTTTCTCAAGACTGTTGTAAAAAAGAATTCCAGAAAAATTCTTGCGTAAGTAGTAGTATATAATGACAATTACATTTCAAATTGAAGCCAATGCAAAGGAGGGGTACGAATCCTACCCTTTTGACGTTCGCCGACGGTTCAACACGAGAAATTAAACCCGGAAGTGGTTTAATTTCTGTTACGACACCTGATAATACAGCAGATGATAAATACTTAACGATAGAATGCAAGAATCAAAATACTAGAATATTATATAAGTATAAAGCTATACAAAAAATTGTTGACAATAAAGCTGCACTGTCCACTATATGTGGAGAACAAAACTTACATAGATTTTGCAAATTAACCGATGACCTTAAACAAATTAAGGATAGAAATGTTTGTCCTCTTCCAAACCAATAACCAATAAACAAAATTATCGACTTGATTCATTTTTTTTGATATATCTACGATATATAAAAATGAATAAATTACCTGTTGAAATTGAAAAAAATATCATGAATTTTTTAAAAATAAAATGTCATGTGTGTCGGTGCATCATTCACAAATTTGATTATATTCATCTGTCGAAATTTTATTTTTGTTCCAAACCCTGTTTTGACTTTATATAATTTACCGGTATAATAATATCTAATCTAAAAACTACTGGTTTTCTTCCCATAACTGGATCATTCGAGAGGCATAATTGATTTCATTCCCTGTCCAACCTGATAAAATACACGTCCTGTGTGTTACTTCAGGGATCAATGAATTATCGTACCCAGCCGTCTGAATCGAAAAAACATTCAAATGGGGATTTACAAATCGTCTATGTCTATCAATCAATTTCATAACATTGATATACATTCCTTTTTCATTAAAATCCTGATAATCTCTCTGATTCAGACCATACAGTTGTCCATGTCCAGCCTGCATGTCTGAATAAATGAATAAATGATCTACATCTTTATAAAACAAAGATTCTGTGTAAGCCTTCTGGAACCATAACCATATACCATTTTCAGTGCTTTTACCGATTTTGTTCCCCAGATCATTTATCTCATTTAATTGTTCTAATATCCCCCTTTCTTTTGATACCTGATACATTTCTAATTCATCTCCAAAAATTCCAACAAATCCACCCTTTGTTGCCTTTAATGCGGCAAAAAGTGCTGATAAGTTACCGATAGTAGCCACGGTTTGTGAACCATACAGAGAAGGGAATGCTCCCCAGGCAGAACCAGAATTATCACAAAGACTGACTACAATTCCTTCTATTGCAGAAAGATTGTCTAAAGAAATTTTCATACATTTTTCTAATGATTGACAGATATTAGCATAATTATCTAACACATCTTTTAATTTTAAAAAGTCTTGATTCGATTTAAAATTCTGTTTTTTCTTTGTTCGATATTCTTTCCATTCCCATCCTTTCGAAAATTTAGACGGTTTTTTATTATTTGTTTCAAAAATTTCAATTTTATCTTTATCTGGACCATTCATAAATTGTTGATAGGCCGTATAATATCGGAACGGGAATTGTTTTCCATAGAGAACGCCGTTTTCTAAATGGCGTAAAAGAATATTCAGGTCCGATGGTTTCATTGTATAAGCCATATTTTTAAGATTTCTTAATAAAGCCATATGAGGAAAATTAGATCCTAGAATTTGTCCAATCTCTGTCCAAGAACGACCTTGAGAATGTAATCTTTCCCATGTATCTTGATGACTCTCCGTTTCGAGTTTTTTATTATAAATCATTTGTTCAATAATTTCATTCTGTCTGGATCGTGGATGACATAATCTTATGATGTCGATTATGTGCGCTTTATGCAAATATTTTTTCGCTTGATATACATTAAGTTTTTCTAAGGCATCTGTCCAACATCTTTTTAGGATGCCAGGAAGACAAGATTTTTTATTATGATTTTTGGACAAAAAATATTTTAATTGTTCGTAAAGATCGGTAGGGAGTTTAATCACATCACTGACGATTTTTCGAAACAATAATGGATTTTTTTCATTAAATTGTTTTCTTAATGGATGCAGTGCGCATTCAACAATAATAATTTGTGGGCCGACTCGCAATAAAAATTCATTCCGTAAACGAGCCGCAAATAATAAAACTTCTTTAAAATCAAATTGTATTGCCTCCTTAAGAGAGGATAGAAATAAATCATCCGTTTGTCCTTGCGGATCTGATTTATTATAGTATTTTGGTTCTCCAAGGATGGCGGACGACCATACCATTTCCATTTTTTTCAAAGGAGTCAGGACATAATTGGGTGCCCCCATATGATTGATTTCTTCTAGTGGTACACTCATTTTTTTTTTAATAGATAATTTATTATTACATCAATTTTTTTAAATTAACCATCGAAAGGATCATCATCTTCAATTGTTTTTTCGGATGAATCCGATTCGTATTCTTCGGATTCAATATCATCATCGTCGTCAAATAAAAATTCGTCTTCATTTATACGTTCAATTTCACTCGTTTCAATATCGGATCTTTTTTGATCATTTGTAGAAACATAAATTTCAAATGAATTATCAGCCACGTCGGTTTTTTCGATATCAGACTCATTTTTCAATATTTTTTTAGTGGATGGAACTGTATCTTTATGATTACTATTTGATTGTCCCAAAAGATTTTTAATAAGATCCTGTTTATTTCCGCTTTTTTTAATACCTATATTTTCACATAATTCTTTTAATTCACTCATTTTTTTTTGATTCAACTCTTCAAATGAAAATTTATGTTTACAAATAGATGGTGTTTTATCGATATATTTATTTTTTTCATCATCATTTAATTTATTCCATTCTTGGGAAATTTTACGTGATAGTTCTCCGAAAGATAAAGACGAATCATTACCTTTAAATTCCATTCTCTTAAAGGCAAAAAAATTCTGATAGGCTGATTTTTTAGATTTTTTAGCATCAAATTGAGTAGTATTTCTATTAATAAATATTTGCCATTTTTTATTTAGATCGTTTTTATCGATAGAGTAATCATTTGATATTTCATTTAAAAAAATTTTCATTTTTTCATCAATCAAATTTTCAATTTCATGTATCATTTTTTTTTATATTTTTTTATTTTTTTATTTTCAATTTTTGCATTTTGTAAAAATAATATCTTGATTTTGTAAATGCAAAAGTCTTTCAAGTCCGCTTCCGAATCTTCTTTATTAAATATATATTTAGATTATGATTATACAAAATATATCGAAGAATATATAACGAATCAAAATTTTAAAATGGTAGATTTTATTATCAATACTTATCATAATCAAATTCAATGGGATTTAAATCTTTTTCAAAAATTACTTACTCAAAATTATCTATTCAATATAAAAAAAACCATCAAAAACGTACCTACACATATTTTAGAAAAATTATTAATTAAAAAAAAAACAATTGTATTACAATTTTCAGAATACAAAGAAATACTCTTGAATGAATTATTAGATCGTTTAAAAACAGAATGTATCCAAAATGATGATCCATTGATTTTTTTAAAAATAATTCAACTCGATCATAAAACCGTGGATTGCCCTGTATTTCGAAAAATAATACAGGATAAACAATTACCTAATTTATTATCTTTTTATGATAATTTATCGTGTGATAATAACTTTTTTTTAGATAATGAAATTTATGAACTCATTAAAAATATTTCTTTGGAATCATTAGATGTTTATTTCGATAAACACAATAGTTTGCTCAATTTAAGAGATCGATATAAAAATAATTTATTACACTATTCCGTAATCGATAATAATTATACCTTAGTTGAATATTTTTTAAAAAGAAAAATAAATATAAACGACAAAAATGTTTGGTTTTTGACACCACTTAATGAAGCCGTAAGATTAGGATATCATAATATTGCAAATTTATTACGGGAAAATGGTGCTTTTTTACAAAACATTTCTGATTCAAAGCAATCGATTATTGGAATTCGACAAGACTTTTTTAATAAACTTGAATTTATAGTTAGTTCGGTAGTTGAAATATTTAATACTGATTTTGTATTTCAATTATTTCATAGTGTATTGGATAACACGCATTTATATAATTGTTCATTAGCCTATTATGCACCAACAATGACTGATTTTTATGAAACATCAATGCATTTTGTTTTTGATAAAAATAATTCAATTTTTTTCAAAGAAACAATCAACATTATTTATAATTGTAATACTATTTCTCAACAACAATTTTTTATGTCTCCCCTTTGCAAGGATTATAATATTCATTCTTTAATCACGTTTCCATTCATTATCGGAAAAACCTTTTTGGGATATTTTTTTATATGGGCAAAAGAATATATTTCGAATGATTCTATCCAAAAATTTTCATCATTTATCAATTATTTCATGGAATCCGATTATACGAAATGTATTCTTTTATTTCCTCATTTGTATGATAAGATATTTTCATTCGAAAAATGTCTTACTTTTTATATCCAAAATATGAAAAATTTAGAATCACAGCATTCTCGAAAATTTTCTAATGCTTTAAACCATATTGTACCATTAATGGATTTTAGTCATTTTCAATTTTATGATTGTTCTGTATTGAATACATTATATAATTGTCATATACCTTTTACAAAAATTTCGTCAAAATGTTTACAAGATTTATCCACTATTGTGAGTTTACATCCTTCTGATATTACGATCCCAAGTCATTTATTCATTCAAATGACCGAAATACAATATAATGAAGATAATCTTCATTTAGAACCAATATGGGATAAACATCATGGTCTCGTTTTAACAAGTTTAGATCTTTATGAAATTATTGGTTCTCATCATGATATATCTTATAAATCCCGATTGAATGATATCAATGAATTGATCCTAAGTTCTAATACTCATCCTGAATCTATTTTTCAGAAATGTGTCAAGATTATAAGTGAATCTGATGAAATAAATTATAGGAATGTCCCCGTTTTAGGTTTAGAAATAATGGATCATTATCTCATATTTTTACCTCATTATGAGATTGAAAACGGAATACGACATATTTTTGATACTTTTTCAGAAAATTATATTCCCACTATTAGCGATATTTATCTTGCTTGTGTAAAACTTTTAGAATGGGTTCATCCTTTTATAGATGGAAATGGGAGAACCGTACGTTTATTTATCACGATTTATCTTCGATCTCATGGTATCCCAATTATCTACGAATATCGTCCAATAAATTCTCTGGCTCATTTCATATTATCTTTAAAGAAAATAATACAACATAAAAATGTTATTAAATTATAGAAATCTCTATTATAAAATTCATTCTTTTTTTTAAAACAGATTCAAAAATATGTTTGACCCTACTATATGCTTTAAAAATTGAATATTATTTTTTTAAATACAAAAATAGTGATGATTAAAGAAATTAACTAATAATGATTTCTTACAGATTCGAATCTGTGATAGAATCAAACGGTGTTTTCAAGTTAGGAACTCGTGGTGCAGGTACAAGTATTGGTCCTCTAATAGGTGTTTTTGCTGCTGCAATACCTCCTGTAGGTGTTGGACTATATTTCGTAGATGTTTGACATGTACATTGAAATCTATTATTTAATTTACCTAGATTTGCTTGTTTGTTTAGATTTTCACAAATGAATTTTTCATTGGTAGTAAAACCTTCAATTCTGTTCAAATTTATTTGATCATCATAAATATATTGGATTTCTCTTAATTCTTGTGGTGCTTTTTGGAGATTCCAAATATAAGATAAAATAATCCCTAAAATAGGGGGTTCACTCGTTATTATTAATTGATCTGTTCCTTCTTCTGGTGTAAAGAAAAAGCTCACCTTTTTGTTTTCAGATCTGGAGCATAGGCTCTTATCCGTTCATCATTGTCTTTTGGTAAATCTGTTTGTAAAAAATTTCCAAGTTCGTTTTCACAGGGTTTTGATTTTTTTAAAAAATTTTTGAAAAAATCCATACTCTATATTATTTTCATATAAAATTTTTGCGTTTTTTTATTGATGGCAGATTCAGAGAAATGTTTCGATTTTTTTTATTTATTTTCTTCTTCGAGACCGTTTTTGGCTATCATAATCTCTGGAATCACCTCGAGTTACCTCCCAAGGAACCATTTTGGATGAGATCACAAGGTTTTTTATTGGATACAAAATATGCTTTGATTGTAGGAATTGGAGATGGTGTTTGTTTAGATAATAATTATAATGATTGTCAAATTATAGGTTTAGATATTAATCCTAAAATTTATAATATGGCAAAAACAAAATTTCCTGAAAAAACAATTATTCTTGGAAATATCGAAGAGTCTATATTTAATCCTAATTCTTTTGATCATATTTTTTTAAGGATTCCTGTCCTACATCTTAAAAAAAAGAAAAAAACGATTGAACAATTATATCGTATCCTTAAAAAAAATGGAAAACTTTGCGTTATCGATTATGATGATTATCATCCTTATAGACTGGAATTGAATAGTATTCCTTATGGAATGAAACACAAAATTGAAAAAGATTATAAAACGAACGGTATCGATTATTTGAAAAATTTTTTTATTCTAGAGAATCTAATTGTTGAAAACCAATTCAAAAAATATTTATTCATAAAATAAAAAAATTTATATTTTATAGATATGTACATATTTCCTTTCAAGACAATAGAACTCCAAAAATTAAATAATCTTTTTGGAAAATGTGACTGCATTGATTGTATTAAAAATATCAACAATGTCCCTATTTTTACTTACCCCCCTGAAAATCAAAACACTATTTATTATGGCGTTAGTGTCAAAGATTTATATGAATTTACAAATTTAGAATCCAAGGTTCCTTTACCTTGGAATTTACCCTCCAGATATAATTCATAAAATTATGATTTTACATTCGGATCAAGCGTTGCGGTGATTATTTTTTGTTGTTCGAAACAATTCCCACAAGCATACAATGTTGTATATAAAGACGTTCCTACTATACAAAAAAATCCAGTAACCTTTGGAGTTAACATATTAATCGTTCCAATATCATATTTATCAGTTGAAAAATTTATAGTAAATACTGACCCATCATTGAATAAACATTGTATATTCTTGTTCGTTCCGTTGATCTTATTTGCTACACCTGGAATAGGGTACGGTGGAATCACGGGATTGATAAAATAATAGGAAACATAATAAGTATCGGTACATTCGTCGATTCCGGTAAAACTCAGATAAGCAATGATGGAAGAATTTACAAAAGTATTTTCACATTCGGTTATATTACAAGATTGAATGTAGAAACAACGATTTAAAAGTTTATTATCTTCACACACTATATTTTGAAGACAAAGATTATTTTTTTCTTCATTTTTTACCATTTTGGTATTTATAATTTAATTAAAAAAAAAAAAAAAATTCATAAGATAAATGAGTTATCAATTAGGTTTGACTGAATCCAATTCAACGTATGCAAATTCTTCCGATATTTATCCATTAGTGAATGGAGCACCTGATTATCATACATTACAAAATTATTATACAAAACCGGCATGTCCGTATAAAAGTGCCCCGGGAGAATGTTTAGTGCGTCCGATTTATATTGTTCCGTCTTTTGGAGGAACAGGGTATAATATTCCGGGATTTAATTCGAATAATAATGATTTACCTCTATCCGATGCAAATTACTTTAATATCAATCAGGCCTATCCACAATATTGTAAAACTCCTTGCTTAAGACCCACTTATGGTTAAGTATAAATTTTTTTATAGTTTTCTAAAAAAGAATCAATCTCTGATATCCACATTTCTTTTTCGGATGTATTTATGATTTGCGTCAACTTGTTTTCTAAAGATGTAATTTTATTTTGTAATTCTTCAATCTTTTCTTGTGAAACGTCTCTCATGGGTATTTGTAATAAATAATTATATTGTTTATTATTTTTATCGATATCCTCTTTCTCTTCGGTGATGGTTGAATTCTCTTCATTATTTGTATGATGAATCTGTCCAGATTCTATGGTAGTTTTATGGTAATTAATTCTAGGATCGGCATCATATTTTCTTTCTACTAATGATTGTAATATTATTTTTTCCTTGATTTTAAATATTTTTAATTGATCATTATCGACTTCTTCGATAAATCGTTTTTTATTTTTTTCGATCAGGATATTATTTTTTAACTCTTGGATCAAAAAGGCTTTTCTTTTTTTGTAAAGATCGAATCGTTTTTCACAAAATATTTGAAAAATCTCCTGGATCGTTGAAAATTTTTGTAATTTCGTTTTTTGTGTAAATAAAACCATATTCGTACTATTAATCTGACTGATCAGTTTCATATTTTCAAGTGTTGGTATAAAATCATCCTGTGGTTCAAAGATAAAATGTACAGTATCGGCGGTTGAATAATTTTTTAATGATTTTATTTTTTTGTTTTCTAGCATTGATTCTAATTCTTCTTTATATTTGTTTGTCCACGTGAAGATTGGGAGTTCTGTGATCTGATACATTTTATTTTTTTTCTTTGATTCTACGGTTTCAAGAATTCCATAACTTTGATATTTATTATCAGAAATCTTTTCAATTCTTCCTTTAAATTTATTAAAATGCGGCGGGATATCTAATGTAAAATTTTCTTGATCATTCAACCAGTCTTTTACTTTTTGAGCAATGATTTCAAAATCATGACAAGGAACCGAACAAGACCATCCAGTTCCAATACCTGCTGTACAGCCATTCCCTAATATAGTTGGTAGAATAGGGACATAAAAATCAGGTTCCACTTTATCACCATCATCCAGTGTATAGGTTAAAAGATGATCATCACATTCGGGAAATAAGTATCGAGTCAGAGGTGCACATTTTGTAAAAATGTAACGAGCATTAGCCGCATCTTTACCCCCAAAAGTTTTGCTCCCGAATTGACCATCTTTTTCAAAATAGGGGATATTGTTTGATCCAGGGAAATCTTGAGCCATTTTTGTAATGGTATCGTACAAACATTGTTCTCCATGATGATAATTGGATGTTTCGGCGCAAAATCCAGCAAGTTGAGCCACTTTCATACTTTTACCATGATAAGAAAGTTTTCTTTTGAAAACAGAATATAGAATTTTTCTTTGAGATATTTTTAACCCATCAAAAAGATTTGGGATACTACGTTTACAATCTTCCATACTAAATTTTATGAGATCCTGATTCATATAATCAGAAATCATATAATGATTGATAGGAACATTATAATTATTGGGATCAAATTCACTTAGCCATTCTTTTCTATCATTTGATAGGAGTTTATTAAATACTTTATCGATAATATCATCGGCTCTATCGTCTTTGACAAGACCGACTACCTTTTGTCCAAAAGTTTCTTTAATTTCTGAATCGGAAGAAGTACCTAAACCTTTATAGTATTTAATTTTAATCTTTTTTTTCTTTAATCCTTCTAAAGCTTTTTGATAATCATAATCATTATAGAAACACTCGTCTTTATGAGATGAATGAGATATTTTTGCGATAGGGGTCATCATGTACCATAAAAAAGGTTCTTCCTGTTGCAATAAACTAGGAAATAATTTATGGAATAAATTGATAATAAGACCACTGATATGGATCCCATCCTCATCGGCATCCGTTAATATAAGGATCTTTCCATATTGCAAACTATCTCGAACTCTTTTATCATTATAATCGGCATCATATCGTAATCCGAGGGCCTGTATAATATCGGTTATTTCTCTATTGTTTGAAATTGTTTTAATATTGGCATTTCTGACATTCAAAAGTTTTCCACGAAGAGCGTATATACCAAAAAAATCGCGTCCTTTTTTCCCATTCCAACCGACATTTATACCTTTTACAGCATATGTTTTAGCAGACAATCCTTCACATAAGATTAGAGTACAATCTTTCGATTGTTTTGTTCCAGCAAGATTGGCATGATCTAATCCGTCAATTTTTTTAAAACCTCTTTGTTTTTTTTCAGTTTTTTTTAGAGATAATAAATCTTTGGAACGAATCAGATCATTAATATTCTGTACAAAATTCCATTTCATAATCGTATTGATGTGTTTATTTTCTAGTTTAAAATGAATAGAAGGTGCTAATAATTTCGTTTTCGATTGACTATTGAACTCTGGATTTGCGGCCCAAGCATTGACAAAAATCATAAAATACGGTTTAAGATCTTTATTCGATATATGCGTTTTAGATTTATTGAAACGGGGCAAAAGATTTTTCCACAATTCGGTGGAAACGGCGTCTAAATGAGATCCACCATCTTTAGTATGAATACCATTTATATATCCAATCTCTTTATATTCGTTAAAAGGACTTGATGCAATTACGATATGAGTCGTATAATCTTTTTCTTCATCAGTTCCCGAGATTGAGAATGATAACAATTCATCCTTTTTTTTATTATCATTATCAGGAATATATAACTTTACATAATCAGAAAAATTCTTGTATTGAAATTTTTTTTCTTCCTTGTATTTCCAAAAAATGGGAATTTTAGTAATCATCGCCGCATCCATACAATATTTTTCTAATAAAGATAACATTGTATCATCATATTTTTCACATTCAAATTTTTCAAAATCGGGTATCCATTTTATTTGTGTATATCCACTTTTATTTTTATAGGTTTTAATCTTGTAATTTTCCATTTCTCGCATATTGTTTTTCCATGTTTGTATATATAATTTTTGATTCACAGGATCCGCAATTTCAATAGTAAATTTTTTAGAAAATACATTTAATAATTTGATTCCTAATCCATTTCTGCCTGAACTCTTTCGCTCTTCTGTATCATCAAAATTACTTCCTGAATGTAAATGTCCAAAAATTAATTCAGGATTGTACAGATTTTCTTCTTTATGTATTTCAACAGATATATGCAATCCGTCATTCCAAACACTCGTTTCATTGGTTTCAGGATCTATATGAATCTTGATTTTAGAAGGTTTTATATCGTTTTGACGAGACCGCCACGTATTATCGATAGCATTTGACAAGGCTTCGATAAAAATCCGAAGAAGTCCATCTGAATAATTTATATTGGATTCGATAATTTTATTATCTTTTGCAATCCATTCTTTTAATTGAAATCGAGGTTTTAGGGATCCGATATACATATCTGGTCTTTTATGAATATGAGATATCGGATCCAATTTTTGATATTTTATCGATTGCATGTCAATTTTAATATCATAAAAATATTTTTTGGAACAATTCAATTTTTTCTTTTTTATCGATAAATATTATATTTTAGTAGTTTTTAACTTAATTTCCCTTCCCAAAAAACTAAAAATTGATTGAAAAAAAAAAAGACTTAAAGATTAACAAAAATATAATAAAATATGGCAAAGAAAACAATTGTAACCTCTCAACCTGTACCTGTTCAAGAAATTAAACATGATGATATTGAAAAGGTTAAACAAGTAGATTCGATCAAAACAGCAGATCCCGTAGTCAAGAAAACCAAAAAAGTTTCCTCCAAAAAAACTTTAGACGAGTCAAAACAAGTGAAAATTCAGGTACCTGAACCAGTAATCGAAGAACCTGCACCAGCACCTGTTTCCGAACCTGAACCAATTGAAATTAAAGAATTGGAAATTGTCGATGAAAATTCGGAAATTATTGAATCAAATAATGATACTATTCCTGAGAAAAAGAGAGTTCGACGATTAGTTTCTAAAGAAAGTTTTTACAAGGATTTTGAAGAATATGTACTTTTAATTAATCAATTATTGGAAAGCATTAAATTAGAAAAGGGATCTAAAAATAATAAAAATGTTTTAGTCAAAAAATTGAAACAATTACAGAATGATTGCTATAAATTGCTTAAATTGAAGCATCTCAAAGATGATAAAAAACCAAAGGGAGATAACAATAGTGGATTTATGAAGCCGATCAAGATTAGTAATGATCTTGCTACTTTCCTGAATACGGATCCGAATGAACCGATTACGAGAGTCCAAGTTACGAAAAAACTGTGCTCTTATATCAAGGAAAAAGATCTACAGAATCCATCCGATCGAAGAGAAATTTTACCCGATGATGAATTACAAAAACTATTCAATCTCGGAACTGAGAAACTGACTTATTATTCCATGCAAAAACAAATCCAACAACATATTTATAAGATCTAATAGATTTGATAAATTAAATAATTAATGATTGTTTTTATTTTATTTTGTAGGCATATTCTAATTTTTAGTCTCATTAGCTCAGGGGTAGAGCAGTCGCCTGCAGAGCGAGAGGTCATTGGTTCAAATCCAATATGAGACTTTAAAATTCATAAATTGATTTATGAATTTACCGGAAAATTGACATTTATTTCTGAAATAAAATTTTATGTTCTAAAGGTAATTTATTCTTATAAATTTGAAATTTGTGTGTCTGTTGTTTTTGTAATGAATCATTATATACTAATCCTATTGAATAAAAAGAATAACCATCCGTGATTCCATGTGGTGCTGGTATCAATGTTATTAATGGAGATAATTGTGGATGTTTTTGGATATATTGACCAAGATATCCTTCTAATATCGTTAATTTATCATCATAGGATATAGAACGATTTTGAAAAAAAGGATCGAATTTTGAGTTTAAATTATAGAATAAAAATTTTTTAATTGGTTGCATTGGAACCGGAAATTCTCTAATGCCCGTTAAATTTTTATATTGATCGCCAATAATTTGCTGAAAGATACTATTTTCTTGATTCTGATCGATTACATTTTCGAAATGGGTTGAAATGATTTCGTTTACACCCTCAATGATATTTTTAGGAATTTTTTTATTCGAACATATAAATAGAATTAATTTCATTTTTATCTTTGCTGAAATTTTTAAAAAATTTAAACATTTTTGATTCGATTTACATTTGCTTCAATAGCAATATAATTCTTTCCAATATAGTATTTTACATCAATATTAAAGTTTTTCGCAATCAAAAAGATTAGGATTAACGAGTTTATTTCCATCCGGGTAATAACTGCATTTTTTAAATCTTATCTACCTGCACCTTTATCACAATACGTTTTTATTGCGTTAGTCGGGTAATATTGGGTTATTGTATTCCAATTCTTTAAAGTTTGATAACTAATTTTTACCTTTTTGTTTTGTTTACGGCATCTTATTGTTAGTTCTTTACCAGGTGCAAGGTCATCTGGCGTTTCTATTTTTTTATGAGGAAAAATGAAAAACATTTTACAATATCATTGTACAATAGATCCATCGAGAAAAAGACATGTGCAATTGAATTCACTATCACATTCGATTTCTTCCAAATTAGTTTGAACATTAGGCATATCAATTTCATAAAAATTTATATTCATTCTCTTATCACTAAAAAATTCTAGAATTTCCATTCTAGAATTTCTACTGTTTTCTACAGTATCAGCGTCTAATAGTAAATCCTGTTTAGTACTATTGCTAATAAATTCGATTTGTCCTATTGGTTGAACAAATGGAGGGATTGTATTCTGAAAACCAATAATTATTGGTTGTGCTACATTTATAAAAGAATCAGCAAAATTATTGGCTATTTTGTATCCTAAAAGTTGTACAGATTTACATATCGTCCGCTTCACACCTTCTATATCTATATCCATTTATTATATTCTATGATAAATATTTTTTTTTGGAATTTTGAAAATCGGAAAAGGCTTGTTTATATTTTTTACCTAAACCGGGTAAATATTCCAATTCTTTATTCAATTGTTGTTTATAAAGTTTTGTTTGTTTTTCGATTGTTTGTAATTTCTTTTTTCTTTGATTTTCAAAAACAGGAAGTAAATAATCAAGTACATTCAACACATTTATTATCTCTTTATCTGATAATGGTGGGAGATCACCTATTGGTGACTCTAAACTATTTATTATTTTTAACATCCGCCCATTATCCATTTCTTGATAAGAATATCCTATGATCAAATAATCATGTATGATTTTACGTAAATGGGCCAATTGAATCTTTTCATGATCCGTAAATTCAGGGTCTTCTAATATTTTTAATACAGGAACAAAACTTTGAAATAAATATGTGGTGACTTTTGTGGGTGTTTCTTTTTGACCCGTTTGTCCGGACATGATGGATGCAAAATCTTTTTTGAAAGATTGCAGATGAATTCGATTTTCTTCTTTTACTGCTTGAATTTCGGAGGGTAATATATTACGAATAGGAAATAATAATGAGGAAACATAATTTTCAGGTGGGATCAAATATACCATTTCTCCAAATGATCGTCCTAAAAAAATATCATCCTGTTGATTACATTGTAAAATATTTTCTGGACATCGGGTCCTCAATCTCTTTTTATACGAATCAAGCGATTGCGTTTTCCGTTTTGACAGAATGTGGTTTTGCATTTTATTATAAATAAGAATGTTGTTTCATAAATTTTTTTAGTTTGGAATCTTTTTCCATAGCAATGAGAATATTTTGTGATTCTTCAAAGTTTGTGGGTGCAGATATTTCAAATATATCTAATATAGTAACGTATTTGGTCGGATCACAGATTACGATTTCTGAAGGAAAAGTACCTTTGTTTTTTTCTAAATAATCACCCATTGCCGCATGCATCAAGAATGATCCCGAGGAATACCCCTGGAATCCATTTTTACACAACCAGTCTACGAATATAATATCATTTGTTAACGTGCTAGAACGTATTAATTCATTGAATTGAACCGGATGATTTTTAGTTTCCGATACACTCACATATTTCATATTCTTCAATTTCGTGACATCATGAACACGCATTGTTTCAATATGTGATAATTTCATAAACATTGCTTTTAAGGCATTATAAACTTTCATATTTTTTTCATTAAATAATCGTTTCAAAAGATGATTAATATTCGTAATGGAATCGAATTTCAATAATTTAATAGGTTCGGTCGTATTACCAATCATGAGAAATCCTTTATGAGATTTTTTTTTTCCCAGATTCACATAATTTGCGGCCACATAGGGATCCAAGGCAAATTAAGAAAACCGATCTTTGTCTAAAACTATAGGTTTATGAGACCCTCTAAAAATCAAGATATTTTCAGGAATGATATCATATAACAATGGAAATTGAAAAGATTCCAACCTCCATTTTTTTTTTCCTTGATTTATTTGAAGATCTGAATATCCCAGAGACGGTGTATTATTTTTATAATAATGAAGTACCCGATTCGCCATCCTCTTATTACCATCAATCTTATTGGAAATAATTTCTTCTGAATGTGTTTTTAATATGTCTTTTTTTTTCATACTTAATTTATTAAAATTTATCAATGAAGGATTCTTACAAAAATTATCCATTTTTATTAAAGATTATTTTTCTGGGAAATAATTTTCTTCATACAAACTAATAAAAGAATACTATGCATCGATATTATTACAAAGACGATTATTTAGATCAGGAATCCTACTTGAGACAATTACAAGAACAAAAACGTCATAAAAAACAACGTCAAGAGAAGATCGAAAACATAAAAACAATACTGTGCAGAAAATTGTCTGTTTCCCAAAAAAAATTAGAACAGATGATTCGAAAGTCTGAAATTTTTAAAGGTCAAAAAATTAATTATAATAAAAATGAATTACAATTAATCCAATGGATAAGAAGTGGTTATCAAAATTTTGAACAAAGACAACAGAGTTTTTTTAGAAATTCAAAAAAAGAAAGAGAAATTAAGGAACGGTTAATACAAAAATTTTCATTAAAAGATCCAAACCAGGCAAATAAAATGATTGAACATGCCGAGCATAAACATGGTAATGGTCATTTATTATTTGACAATGAGTATAATTTATTAATCCAGGGAGATCTTGAGTATATAGTCGATTGGATCAAACAAGGATCCGACAAATATGATGCTTGGATGGCGCATAGCATATCGGAACCCGTCCAAAAACCTCCTAGTTTGGATCGGTTTTCATATATGCCTGAACCTTTTCAACCTAAATCAACAGAAAGGTCTCCAAAACCTTTTCAATCGAGTTTACAATACGGATCACGTCCTTCTGAAAATGAACCTGTTTTAATAACACGTCATAAAAGTCAAAAGATGAACCCTTCTGTTGGTATAACACAAACTGATATTCAAAAAACAAAGAATTTCACATTCCAGCAACAGATCAAGCAGGGAGTCAATTCTAAAATAAAAAAAATTGTAGATGATAATCATAATGCTTTTGCTCTAAAGAGTTTAAAAACTCCCAAGGATTTTACTTTACAAAAACAATATAATACTTTAGTAGATATTTCTCATGCCAATTCTCCTTATTATGTAAAACCCATTAAAAAATTAAGCAATAATAATTTTATTATGGAATATTTGTCACCCAGAGAAGGATGGACATCTCTGGGTGAAGTTTTAACTTCAACCATTCCCATAAATCCTCGTCTTAAAAAGATGTGGTGGGATCATATAAAAAAAGCCGTGGACGAGTTGCATACTATGGATTATGCGCATCGTGATCTGAGTGAAGAAAACATAATGATTAATACAAATACGAATGATATAAAAATTGTTGATTTTAGTTGTGCAATCAAGAGAAGTGATGATTCGGATTTCGCAACCAATAAAATCGGATTCATCAGGATTACGCATCCTCATGTTCCAGAATCTAAAATATCATTTGATACCTATGTCGAATATGATAATTGGATTGTGAATCAATATTTGAAAGAAAAAATGAATCTGTAATTATTCTTCATACCTGATGACAAAACGTGTTTCTCTGGGAAAAGGATCCGGATTTTATTTATCAAATTTTTTATTCTTTAATGTTTCAATATTGATTCCAATTTTAGAAAATTCATCCTCATAATTTATGAACCAATTGTAGGATAATGGATAACTATGATCGATTGTCTTTAAATGGATGAGCCCTCCATAATTAACCGTAAACTGTGTATTTGAATTAAACGCGAATAAATTCCCTTTCTTGAATGCCTCAATTATATATAATATAAATCGTTCCGGGTCACACGGTAAATAAAATTCTACCGGGTTTCCATACTTGGTATCGTAATAA
>Ga0214923_10001642_pt1 | contig 31385 bp, 25 predicted proteins | sample LL1510_MetaG_FD_177993 | JGI IMG/M metagenome (GOLD analysis project Ga0214923, IMG submission 177993) | Freshwater microbial communities from Lake Lanier, Atlanta, Georgia, United States - LL-1510 | ecosystem: Environmental > Aquatic > Freshwater > Lake | place: USA: Georgia | collected...
TCTTTTTTTCAGAATCATCAACAACCTTTTTTACTTTTTTAACTTCAGTCTTTTTTTCAGAATCATCAACAACCTTTTTTACTTTTTTAACTTCAGTCTTTTTTTCAGAATCATCAACAACCTTTTTCTCTTTTTTTGGTGGCATATAAATTATACATTAGTAAATTTTAATGAAAATATTACTCATGTGATTTTATTATGGATAAATTTATTGAACCAGTGACTGGCACAATAATAGACGAAACTATAAAGATAATCAAAAAGAAAAAGAACAGAGAGAAAATAATGTCTAAAATTATTGATCCTTTGTTATGTGACTTGACAACGCGTTATTATCCACATATAATAACAATAATTGGAATGTTAATAATAATAGTATTATTGTTAATAGTATTATTGGTTATAGTTTTATTAGATAAAAACAGTGAATAAATAAATTAGCTATTAAATATATATATAATGAAGGTCTTAATGGATCCATTGTTCATATTTGCATTTATATTGATGTTGCTGTTATTCAAATTGCCAAATGTTGAAGATGATAATTATATTAGACACAAGTTAGGATTATTTATGGGAATCTTTTTATTTTCATTTGCATTGCAAATATTAAAAAAATTGAGAAGCAATTGTCAAATGAGAACACAAAAATTATTGTATAATGCACTTAAGTTTGCAACAGCAGGAATTCTTGGATACTCAATATTTACTGATTTGGTACATATGGAAAGTACTAAGGGATTTTTTGAAGATCTAGAATTTAGCACAAAGAGAAAAGTATTAATGATATCTTTAATAGTTTCATCATTCATTGCTTTAGTCGAAGTTACAGAACTTGTATTACTAGATGATAGAAATAATTGTGGCACAGTAACTGTAAATGATAAAAATTAATTTTATTGAATATTTTGAATAATCAATAAATATATTAAATAGGACTTGTTAGAGAGAATTCACTGCTGTGTTCAGTAGATACTGAGGGGGGAGAAGATTTCACCCTTGATGCTTTACTTTTACTTTTTGCTTTAGTTGCTTTCTTAGTTGCTTTTTTCTTTGGTTTCTTTTCTTCACTCGAACTATCACTATTGCTATCTGAATCTGATTGAGAAGTTGTATCGACACTTGTTGTACTTAATTGTTTTGCTTTTCGTTTTTCTTCTATTAATTTTGATAATTTGTCAATATCAATTGTATTTAAAATATCTTCAGTCACCATTTTTTCCATTTCAACAGCTCTATCATAATTATTTAATTCGGGGCGTTTCTTCTTAACCATATCATATAAGCCTGCTTTGTATATTTTTGCTTTATCTATTTCGATATTTAACAGTTTTGCGATTTTTTCAACGACTCTCTTATGAACTTCTTCTCCTTGATTTTGTATAGCTCTGGCCATTTCAGATATTGCAGAAGAATCATCGTCTCTTCTACCACCAACCATATCACTTGACACATTTGGATGTACTGTAAATTCAGAATATGTATTTAGTTTTCTTGTACCAACATATCCTTTTGATCCACCTGCTTGGTCATTACTTTCGCCATTTTTTTTGAATTTTTCCAAAACAGTTTTAATAAATGCATCTGTATCTATATTTACACTTTCTGATTCATTTCCTTTATTTGTATTTTGTGTTTCGGCAACAGTATCGTCTCTTGACGGCAATGTTAAACTATCAACTGTTCTATTTTCTTTTTTTGGGGACTTTAAAAATAATTGTAACATGTCACCTTCAATTTTATCTGCATTTATTTCTGTCATTGGCTGTGCATTTTTCACAAAAATATCTCTATCTCGTGGATCCATTTCAACATAAGAGTTTGTTTCTTTTGGTATTACAACTATGACATCTGACTCTTGTTCAGTTTGGACTCCAATATAATATCCATCAAGATTTTTTACAGAAAGATCAGCACTCTTCAATTTAAATGCTTCAACTAAACCATCATTGCCTACCATAGCTGCATAATGCGCAGGCGTATTACCCTTTAGATCTTGTTTATTTACGGAAGAACTGCAATCAGTATATTTCAAAAGTAATCTGGATAAGTATCTAAATGATTCTTCATGTTTAACTGAATACATTGCCAAATAATGTAACAGATTTCTGCCATATTTATCAACAGTATTAATGTCAGTACATTGCGAATTATTTAAAATATAGATTGCAACATCTGGACGTGAATCTGCATATGATGCTAATACCATATTTATCAATGAATTATCTTGCGAAAACAAACCGCTCCCACTTTGTGCTAGTGGATTGCTTTGCGAATGTGTTTCACTTTTTAATCCATCAATTGTAAAACTATCTCTATCTTCAGAAGTCTCTTTATTTATATTAATGTTTAATCTGTTTGCCATTTTTGTTAGTAAATTAACATCTGCATTCGATGATTTATCATAACTTTTGTAACTCATAAGTATATACAATATATTTATATTATTTATATTTTTCAAGTATAAATGATTTCATTTTATTTTTTCCAAAATACAAAAACATAGCATAAAATCATTTATATTTTTTCTAAAGTATAAAATAAAAGTTCAATTTGATTTTATAATCTTCGAAGATTATAAAATCAGATTTTTCAAAACATATTTTATCTAAGGTTATATATATATATCATGGAACTTAATGACCAGACAAAAGTATTATTGATAGTTGTATTGGCATTTGCGTTATTTTATTTCTATAGTAATTCGTCACAAACCGAGGGATTTGACAACAACCAATCATCAACAACATATGACCCAGATATGGCAATTGATATAACTGACCAAACGGATGACATGGCTGATGACAGCAATCCAGACGAAAAATTAGTAAGAAGAATGAGAGGCAAAAATGCATCCAAAAATGGATACAAGAGTTCAAGCTATAAAGATGGACAAAGAGGAGGCAGTTCAGATGGATTAGATAAATTCTTTGAACAGGGAAATCAATTTGAAGCAGACAACCAAGACTATGTCCCAAGCAATGATGGAAATAATTTGTATGCTGCATATGAATCTTCAGGCAACAATAGAAATCGTGAAGAAGATAAATTTAACTCAGGCGACTTCTTGCCAAAAGAAACAAACAATGACTGGTTTGAAGATGTTCAAGCAGTAAAGGTCAAAAACAGAAATTTAATCAATGTCTTTAGACCAACTGGAATTGACACTATAAATGCATCTAAGAAGGTTGCAGGACTTGATATTAGAGGAACCCCACCAAATCCAAGAACAATAGTATCACCATTCCTTAATTCTTCAGTAGATCCAGATTACAACATCAAAGGACTATGTTAAAAATAAAAAATTTGAAAAATATTCCCAAAGATAAAATACTTTAATATTATTTATTATTTAGCAATAATGAATAATGGAACAGAAAGCTATGATATTTTAGAACCTATTGATGAAAATGAAGAAAGTGTTACTGGATTAAACATTATTGATGAGGAACATGAGGAATATGTTGAGGATGAAGAAGCAGAACTTAATACACAATTAATAAATGTGTTTATTAAATATTACAATATGACATATCCCGAAAGGAAAATCACAAATTTATTTCATGGAATAAATGTCTATAATCCAATTGAAACAAACCATCCACTTGAGTTATTCTATGAATTGATTGATAAATATAATTATATGGATAAATATAATTCAGAAAGAGCAAAAGTCTTTTTGCCAGAAAAATACAAAAATTCTTCTGATGAATGTTATGCATTGAAAATAGATGATAAGATAGAATATATGTCTGAATTTGTATTCCCCTTATTACTGTGCATCATCGATAAATATTTAGATAGAAATTGGATTATTATAAACCTTAAATAAAACTAAATGAATATAAATATATTGTGATATATTATATTATAATGCCACCAAAGAAGAAAAATATTGTTGTTGAGTCAGAAAGTGAAAGTGACACAACCGATGACAGTTCTCATGTTTCATCAATAGACACTGATGATGAACTTGATGATGTCACAATTAAAACAATTAATAAAGAAGCAGATGAAAACTTTAAAGAAAATGAATTATTTGACAAAATAACAAAATATATGCAAGTTGATAATGTTATGAGAGAAAAAAAACTTGAGATAAGAAAAAAAGTATCTTCGTTAAAAGAAGATATCGAGACATTAGATTCTCAAAAAAAAGAATATGAAGCATATATAATTAAATATTTAGATAAATATGATCAAGACTTAATAAATGTGGGAAATGATAATAAACTTGTAAAGAAAACAAAAATAACAAAAGGCAAAATAACCATAGATAATGTTAAGGAATCTGTTATTGATGGCTTAAAACAACAAAATGTGTCAAACAATGAAGAAAGATTGCAAGAAATAATGGAATGTATTGCAGATATTGTAGAGAGGAACAGACCAGTTTCAGAAAAGACATATTTGCAAAGAAATATCAAAAAAACAAAAGCAGAGCGTGGCCAAAGAGAGAAAAAGGAAAAACAGAAAGATGAAAAGATAAAAGAAACTGCAAAAAAATTTTTGAATTCTAAGCAGGCAAAAGAAAATAAAAAAGCAAAAAATTAGTCAAGGGTAAGAGTCGCTATTGCAACATATGGTGTTAATGGAACATTGAATGTGGGGGTATATATTTTAGTTGTTATGCTTTTATAAACAAATGGATTATACCACCAATATCCAATAGGCTGTGATAATCTTTTGTATCTTTTGTAATCATAATAGTCACTGTCAGAATCAGAAGATGATGACGAGGATGAATCATCTAATAATTTAACTTTTGTACTTTCATATCGTTTCTTTCTGCCACCAGATTGAATATTTTCTTCTTTACCTTTTAAACTTGATATTTGTTCTAATAAGTTATCTTTTTGTTTATCAGTCAATTTTACATTTACATTTTGAATACTATATGTTGATGTTTTATTCGAATTGAATTTTTCTTTTATTGAATAATGATACAAATCACCGCCGGACTGCAGTGTGACAACAAGATTTGGCACATTATTTGTCAAATGTGGACTTAAATCACTCCAGAATTGTTTTACTGCATCCAGTGCATTTTTGGTGTCATATTCTGTATTAAATTGACCAATGATGTATGGATTTATTAATTTGAACTTCATTATATTATTACAGAAGATTATTTTAACATTTATAAATTTATTTAAAAGGGATGAACTTAAATAAAAAAATTGAAAAATCGCTAGGTCGCGATTTTATCATTTTTTATATTCATTATTTTCGCCTTAGGCGAAATAATGAATATAAAAAATTGAATTTAATTTATTTAAGGACATATATCCTTAAAATAATATTAAATGTCTGGACGGTTGAAGAAAACTTTTATATCTGATGTTTCAGCAAAAAAGGCCAGTAATACGCCAGTCATAAGCAGCAATAAATTTGCAATGTTAGATAATTCTGATTCGGATTCCGACTCCAATTCAGATTCTGAAAAGAAAAAAGAAACACGTAAAAAGGCATCTGTACACGATAAGCCGGTTGAAAAAAGACCGACGCCAAAAAAATATGACGATCATAAAAAATTAGACAGTCATAAGTTGAGTGACAAGACATTTATTGATAAAGAAATTGAAAATAAAAAATTTGTTGATTCAGACGGATGGACACAAAATCTAAAATCACAAAGCAAATTTGATAAACCAAAAAAGGACATTAAGATTTACGATGAAAGGGATGACAGTAAAGATAATGGAAATGATAAAAAATTAAATACATATTGGACTGTATGGATTCATAGAAATAATTGTAATGATTGGACTTTGTCCGGATATCAGAAAATATATACAATAAATAGTATCGGATCTTTTTGGAGATTTTTTAATAATTTTCAATCATTTAACAAATATGATAACCAAATTTTTATCATGAGAGAAGAAATTGCACCTATATGGGAAGATGTTAATAATAAATTTGGTGGCATTTGTTCAATTAAAGTTGATTCAATCCAAAGAGGCTACAAAACAGACATATCTACAGAAATGATGCTTTTAATAACAATGTTAGTGATGAATGAAACATTTGTTGTTAATGGAAATGCTGTAATAAATGGAATTGAATTTTCACTGAAAAACAAAAGTAGTTTTATTAAAATTTGGAAGAGAGATTATTCAGAAAATGACAAATTTGTATCAGATCTTCCAGATCCACTGTTCAACCAATTTAAAACAGAGATTGCAAAAATGTACAGAGATGATAAGATATATAGTGACAGAATAAGTATTCGATATAAACAAATTAAACCTGAATATGAACTATAAGTAAAAAATCACTTATTTATTTAATATGCTTTATTAAATAAATTTTATTCTTTTATTTTAATATCGTCTTGGCCATCTTCATAATATTTGTCTTCTTGATCATTATAATTTGAGTTTTTATTTAAGAGACTTTCATCAACAGGTACAAAGCCGACTTTCATTTCTCCAAGAGTTGCAACACGATAAATTATAAATAGTGGATTTTTATTTCTTAACAGAATTTCAATATTTTCACACAGGTTAGAACATTTATTAAACAATGTCAAATTTCTTAAATCATATATTTCTTTAATGATATTTAATTTTTTATCTTTTAACTTTTTATCTTCTGATTTGTCAACAACTCTAATAGTTGCTCCAGTGCCATTTCTAAATGTCTTTGTTCGCTCAGACACGCTTCCCTTACATGAAAATTCTATTTTCTTATCAGTACATGTGATTGCCATATATATCCCAATTGTTGACATATCTCTACACATTTTATGGAAGTCTTCTGTTTTCATTGTTACTTTCATATCAAATTCTTGTTCTGGGATCTTGTATTGTTTTTTGTTGATGTCCATCAATTTTAATTTGAATTCATCGTCAGATTTTCTTTCTTTATTTTCTATTTTGAAAACAATTTTTTGTTTATCATCTTCCCTAATAAGAATTGTCAGGGTACCGTCTTTATCGACACTTCTCATGAAGTTATGTAGATGATTTAAATCAATTCCAATATCATAAGTATCATACTTTGCATAAAAATTTGTAAAGTTTGATGCTTCAAGTTTCACAGATACAATTAAAGTTTTGTTTTCATTAAGAGTTAAAATTTTAATCATACCGTCATTTTTGGAATTTGTCTTTTTCTTTGTTTTTGGAGAAGGCTTTTTTTTAACTGCTTTTTTAACGGCCTTCTTTTTTTTATCACTGTCACTATCTGATTCATCCGAATCGTCATCAGATTCATCTTCAGATTCTGACTCTTCTTTTTTATTGTTCTGCTTTGATCCTCTGGTAATCTCAATGGGAGTCTCGTGCAATACGTCCTTCAAGACCTCGAAGAGACTCTTTAAATCGTATGCGTGCTCAGTCTCTATTTCGATTATTCGATCTTTCTCTCTGGTGCTCATATATTAATACTAATATATGGGTATTTCTTAAATATATTTTATGTTTTTCAATTTTTAATTATTGATTTCATGTGATAACATGAAATCAATAATTAAAAATAATAAAAGCGCGACAAGCATTTTTTAATTATCAGTTCGTCTTAAATTAAACAATAAATGTTTCTTTTTTTACAATCGCCAATTTTTAATATTTCGGTTGATATATCAGCTGTCATTATGTCAATATATTCGATTTGCATTATGTCAACATCCGTATATTCGATATTTTCACAAATAAGGACATCTTCAACAGTGATTTGCATATTTGTTTCTTCATAATTTAGAAATAGATCAGTAACATTGTTTTCATTCACCGATATTTTTGAAAGTAATTTTGTCCCATATACACCATCTGTTTTATTTTTTCCAATCGTCGAAATATAGTTTTTTAAAACACTAAATGAACAATTTTTAATAATCGTTTTAACTATTCCAGTACTGTTGTGAATTTTTATATAACATGTGCCAATATCTAAATCTAATTTAGGCAGATAACGTAAGTCATCAATTAATTTACATATCATATATTTTTTAAATAACATATATTTTTTATTATCTGGATAGTCCTTTATCACTTTAATATCGAAAAAACGATTTGTCAATGATTTATAATAATAATTTAAAGTATCACATAACAGTGCGCCATAGATGTCTGACATATTAATAAATAAAAGCTTTAATTAAAATTTTTACAAATTAACCAATTAAATAAAATTGAAAAAAGTCTATTCGACTTTTTATACTTTTATTTAATTGATCAGTTCTCAAGAAATTAATCAGTTAAATAAAATTGAAAAAAGTCTATTCGACTTTTTATACTTTTATTTAATTGATCAGTTCTCAAGAAATTAATCAGTTAAATAAAATTGAAAAGTATATACTTAATGTCTAAAGTATATAAAAATACATTATTATCAATTATATTATGAGTTATAATGTTGCCAAAGACAATAAAGGCAGTACATTGCCATGGATCCAATTATATAGACCAAAAAAATTATCTGAAATTCTGTCGAATGATCATGTTGTGAATACTTTTAAGCAATATGTAAAAAAACAGTATATCCCTCATTTGTTACTACATGGACCTTGTGGCACTGGCAAGACATCTATAATTTATGCAACTGCACATGAGTTATATGGTGAATATTTTGATATAATGACATTAGAAATAAATGCTTCAGAAGAAAGAGGTATTGAAGTTGTAAGAACAAAAATAAAAGAATTTGTGACAATGAAAAATTTGATGTTTAATGAATTCAAATTGTTCAAACTTGTTATTTTAGATGAGGCAGATTCGATGACATTAGATGCACAATCGATGTTGAGAAGACTGATGGAAGATTATACATCCAATGCACGCTTTTGTCTTACTTGTAATAAATTAAAAAATATTGATCCAGCAATACAATCGAGATGTACTGTTTTTAGATTTTCTCCTTTAAACAAAAAGGATATAGAAAAAAAAGTAAAAGACATAGCAGTAAAAAGAAGTATAAATGTGACTCCTGATGGAGTTAACACAATCATTAAAATAGCAAATGGTGACATGAGAAAAGTATTGAACATATTTCAGTCTACATACATGACTTATAAAACCGTCGACTCAAAAAATGTATTAAAATGTCTGGGTTATCCAGAGGAAAAACATATTAAGGAGATATATGACAGTATAATGAAAGATGATTTTAGTAAATCTGTTGATAAAGTAATTAAAATAAAAAATGATAATGCATATTCAGTTTTAGAAATATTGAATGAACTTTTCAATTTGACAATTGATGAATATAATAAAAAAAATATAAAAGATTCGTATATTTGTCAATTGTTGCCAAAACTTACTGATATTGAAATGGCACTAGTAACATGTCCAAATGACTTGATCCAATTGTCTGCAATAGTTGCATCGTATAAGTCTATTAAAGTTTAAAAAATTATTTACATAATTACTTTTTTAATATTGATCTCATGAAAAAATTTTATCATTTTTTTATTTATAATTTGGTCTTTAGTCCAAATGACAAATAAAAAAATTGATTTTTAAATTAATTGGCTTAAATATAAATTATATCTTATCTATATTTATGGACACATTGGCATATACATACGACAATTCCATTCTTCAAATTGACAGAATAGAATTTGATATTTGGAGCAATAAGGCAATCAAAGAGAGTTCTGCACTTGGTGCAGAAACAGCTGGTATTGAAGTTCCTGATTTGCATGTTGATGGAGAACCAAGAGCAGGGGGTTTAATTGATAAAAGATTGGGCACGACAGACAATGATAAAACATGCGATACATGTGGCTTTAGTTCTGCTAATTGCCCAGGGCATTTTGGTCATATTGATTTGGCAGAACCTGTTTTTCACATTGGGCATTTGAAAGATGTCAAAAAGATTCTCGATTGTATTTGTCTAAAATGTTCAAAGTTGTTGCTTTATAAGAATGAAAATGAGATTGCAGAATTATTAAAAACAAAAACTGGAAGGGCAAGATTGTCAGAGGTTAGGAATTTAATTAAAAATGTCACTCATTGTCAAAAAAATAATTATGGTTGTGGGTCACAAGTATCAAAAATAAGCATTGAAATTCATAAGAAGACACAGACAATCATTGCAACTGCTGAATTAGATTTAGAACATATTAAAGATGAAGGCGTACAAATAGAGGGAAAGAAGTCATTGAAACAAATATTAACAGCCGATTTCATATATGAAAAATTAAAAAATATCAGTGATGAAGATTGCAGAATTTTAGGAATGGATCCAGAACGTTCAAGACCAGAAGACATGATTCACAAAGTTTTTCCAGTCCCACCTGTTCAAATGAGACCATCGACAAAAGGTGATTTTATGGGTGGAGCAACTATGGAAGATGATTTAACACATCAATTGGCAAATATTGTAAAAGCAAATCAAAGAATAGTGAGTCAGAAAGAAGCACAAGAAGCAAATACAAGATTTGTAAAAAACAATGCAGATTTACTACAGTTACACGTTGCAACATATTTGGATGGTCAGGCAATAAAAAATCAAAAGGCAGATCAGAAAGGCAAAATAATCAAAGATTTATCGACAAGAATTAAGGCAAAGGAAGGTCATATCAGAGGCAATTTAATGGGCAAACGTGTAGATTTCTCGGCAAGAACTGTTATTACATCTGATCCTGTCATTGATAATAACCAAATGAGAGTTCCAAAACAAATTGCAATGATATTGACTTTCCCAGAAGTGGTTACGCCTAATAATATTGAATACTTGACAAGTTTGGTTAGGAATGGAAGAGATAAATACCCTGGGGCTAACTTTGTTTTTCCTGCAAGCAGTCAAGGATCAACAAAAAGAACATTGACAATTGACTTAAGATTCGTAAAGGAACAAATTGAGTTGAAATATGGTGATATTGTCGAAAGACATCTAAAAAATGGCGATATTGTATTGTTAAATCGTCAGCCAACTTTACATAAACAGTCTATGATGGGTCATAGAATTAAAGTGATCGAGGATGATAATGTAAAAACTTTTGGATTGTCGGTTGCTATTACAACTCCATACAATGCCGATTTCGACGGATCTAACGCTTTCTTCTAGAGTGAAGTAAGATTCATTGAGCCGTCAACAGGAAGAGTGAAAAGCTTGTTACTTCCTAGTGTATGATTTGGAAAAAATTGATTCGTGAACTTTTTAAAAATATTTTCTGTGATATGTTTATTATTGCAGATGAGTACGACAAAAGCGCAAAAAGGTGACATATCACTTGATACGATAAAGGTCAAAGGGGGGCAAAATAAACTACCGTTGCCAATAAACACTCACAAACTGTGTTCAGTTTGTAAAGTAGAAAAGTACACAACTGAATTTTACAAAGGAGCAGTTTGTAAAGAATGCCGAAAAGAAAATGAAAGGCAACGAAGACAAAATAACAAAAATCGTGTTCTTGATCCAAACAAAACAAAAATATGTTCAAAATGTAAAATTGAACAGCCAGAAACAAATTTTCGTGTGAACAGAGCAAAGTGTCATGATTGTGAAAAAAAATATGGAAGAGGGTATCGCGGAAGCACAATTGGCAAACAAAAGTCAAAAGAGTGGAATGAAAACAATAAAGACAAATTGACTGAATTAAAAGCCCAATGGTACCAAAACAATAAAGAATATGTAAATGAAAAAAATTGCAAAAGATATCGGACAGATGAAATTTACAAAAAGAAAAAATCGATTAAAGATCATATTCGCACTTTTTTGAAAGGTAAAAACAAAAACAAATACGACAACTACCTTGGATGTACATTGGGCTTTTATAGAGATTGGTTATGGTTTAATATGCAGGCAGGCATGACTGAAGAAAATCACGGCACCTTTTGGCATATTGACCATGTCATTCCAGTTAACAAATTTGATCTCACAAAAGAAAGCGATATTCTTGCATGTTACAATTGGAGAAACACTTGTCCAGTTTTTGGATCATTTAACATGTCAAAACACGACACGGTAAACAAATTACAAACATGGACACAATATCTAAATGTAGATACGTACTCAATAATAAACAAAATGGAAGTTCCGAAAGACTTTACCAAATTATATGCAAAACACCTTAAAATATCGGGGAACCCCTTAGAGCTTTAACTACCATCTCATTTTTGGAAACATTAATGAGAGAACACGGGTAATGACCGTACACAATGGTAATAACGTTAAAGATTGGGCAATCCGTGGGTAAAATTCCTAAATCCGCTATGGTAATGGACATGGAATTCCCTCAACGACTATGTAATTCGTCAAAAACACGAATTGCGACGGGTGTTGGTTTGCGATGAAGACCTAACCAGTCAGAGCAAGCTTAAGATAGAGTCTAGTCCCTTTTAAATATCTCGAAAGAGAGGGTATCAACGGATGAAATGAATATTTTTGTACCACAGAGTATACAGACACAAATTGAGTTAGAAGAGTTAGCAGATGTTAAGTTACAGATTATCACGCCAACAACATCAAGAACGATTATTGGCATTGTACAAGATGGTTTACTTGGTGCATATAATCTTACCGCACCAAATGTAAAGATTGATTGGAGAAATGCAATGAATATTATGTCTTATACGTCAATGGAAAAATTTGACAAATTTGAAAAAAATAAGACGTACACTGGACAAGAACTATTTTCACTCATCATTCCCCCAGCAATCAATGCAACAACAGGAAATTTGAAAATAAAATCTGGTGTCATTCAAGAGGGTGGAAGATTGACTAAAGATGAATTAGGTTCAAAAAAGGGTTCTGCTATTCATCAATTGATTTGGGATGAATATGGCGCAGAAGAAACAAAACAATTTATTGATGATACACAGAGACTTATAAATAATTTTAATTTGTATAATGGTTTTACAGTTGGTTATGGTGATACACAAATTCCAAATGTTGTAAAAGAACAGATTTATAAACTGTTTGAAACAAAAGAACAGAAAGTATGTCATATGATTACTGAAATTGAAAATAATCCAAACTTAATGGAATCAAATGTTTTTGAATTCAAATTGAAAGAAGAATTGTTAAGCATACGTGAAAATGTTGGTAAATTAATTATGGCCAATTTGAGTCCAGAAAATAATTTCAATATCATGATCTTATCAGGTTCAAGAGGTGATTCTGTAAATATGGCACAAATTTGTGGTTGCTTGGGTTTACAGGCAGTTGAGGGTAAAATGATTCAGAAGAAATACAATGATAGAACATCTCCATATTTCCATCAGAACGACGATAGAGGAGAATCAAGAGGATTAGTAAGAAGTTCATTCTATGATGGATTAAGTTTTAACGAATTCGTGTTTTTACTGATGGCAGGAAGGGAAGGTTTAATCGACCAAGCCATTAAAACGGCACAAACAGGTTATACACAACGCAGATTGGTAAAATCTATGGAAGACATCATTATTGCATATGATGGAACAGTGAGAACGGCAAATGGAACATTGTTACAAGTCACATATGGCGATTCTGGGGCAAACACAACAAAACAATTTAGTTACAAAGTTAGATTAGTTGAAATGTCAAATAAAGATTTAGAAGAAAGACACAAGTTTGATTCAGATCAAATTAAAAAATATAAACAATACAAGAAAAATGATGAGGTTTATGATATGATTAAAAATATGAGAAATTCAATTAGAAAAGACATGGCTAAGGCAAAAGGACAAAATATTACACTAACCAATGTATTTATGTTGCCAGTCAATATTGATCGTATTATTAACAATACTTTGGGAGACAAGAAGTCAGATGATGATGTTGTTGACCCAACATATGTACATGACAAATTGGAAGAAATATTGACAAATGAACATACAATGTTAATTCCAATGAGAAAGAAGGAAAGAGAAAATAAAAAATCTATAAAGAACAGAGATGAACAAATTGTAAAAACATTATTCAAAACAGCATTATATGATTCATTATCACCTAAGAGAAGCGTTGTTGAATATAAATTTTCAAAGAAGCAATTTGATAAAGTTATTGATGAAATAACAAATAACTACAATAAAAACATTGTTGAAGCAGGCGAAATGGTCGGTATCATTGGCGCCCAATCGCTTGGAGAACCGACAACTCAATTGACATTGAAATCATTCCACAGTTCGGGTATAGCAACTATGAGTACAAAGACACAGGGTGTACCTAGAATTTTAGAATTATTCAGCGTGACTAAAAAGCCAAAGACACCACAATTATACATATATTTAACACCAGAGTTTAAACAGAGCAAAGAAATGGCACATAGAATTGCATCATATATTAAATATACAACATTAGGCGAATTAAGAGGAAGAATTGAAATATATTATGATCCAAAACCGAATGAAGATTCTGGAATAATGAAAAAAGATGGAGTTAAAAATGTATTCTATAATCAAAAAGTAATGGCTGCAAAATCGGGATGTCAAGGAGATATTGCAAATTTGCCATGGTTAATGAGAATAGAAATTGAAAGAGAAAAGATGTTAGAAAAAGAAGTAACATTGCTTGATATCAAAACTAAATTTTGCAACTGGTGGGAAAAACGTTTCGGCGATTCTAAAAATATGAAAAAGGAAGAAAGAAAGGTCATCAATAAAATCACAAGTTTAGCAGTTTTAAGTAACTCTGATAGTGACAAACAGCCAGTCATTCACCTAAGATTTAATGTGAAAGACACAGATAAGATTAAGGATCCATTTAACAGAGAAACATTAAATAATTTTATTGATCATGTAATTGACAAATTTAAATTGAAAGGTATTGAAGAAATTACTAATATTGCAGGTATTGTTGAACAAAGAAGAATGGTGTTTGATGATAAGACAGGCGATACAAAGAACATAAATGAACAACTTATTATAACAGAGGGTGTCAATTTGAAAGAAATCAGATACATTATTGGAATTGATGCACTAAATACAATTTGTAATGATATATATGCAGTATATCAAACTTATGGAATTGAAATTGCCAGAGCACGTTTATTGCGTGAAATAGCAACAACATATGAGGAAGCAGGAGGCGGAAATATAAATTATCAACACTTGTCAATCTTAGTAGATATGATGACATCTGGAGGATATTTAATGTCTGTTGACAGACACGGAATGAATAAATCAGATACAGATCCATTGTCAAAAGCATCCTTCGAAAAATCAGTAGAACAGTTATTAACAGCATCAGTATTTGGAGAAGTTGATCATATGAAAGGCGTTTCATCAAGATTGATGGCAGGACTTGTAATTAAAGGCGGAACTGGTATGTGTGATGTATTGCTTAATACAAGCAAGATAGAAAAAATGGAATACACTGAAGAAGGCGATGTATATAAACAATTTACAGAAATTAATACTAATACTCTTGCATCAAATATTGTAAATAAGGAACATGATGATATTTTTATTCCACTTTAATTTTTATTTATTAGTCTAAATAAAAATTGATAAATTTAGTATAAATACATTTATCATATAATTATATATAATACAAAAATGGAATATGGATTTATAACCTTTGATGATATTATTGAAAATACAGAAGTCAAGGAATTAAAATATGACTTAGATTATTCAGAAAAGACTGTACAGTACTATAGGAAATTAAGAGAATTGCGAATTGATCCGATAATTGGTGAAAAAGTAAATCCCAATTATGTATTTGAATTTAGCGCAATGTGGGATGCATATAATGGAACTAGATTAGATGATGATCCTTTCGGTCCTTTATATTTTGATCCGGATTATTTGGTTTATCAAATTTATGTTAAACGGTTAGATCTATTGTGGACAAAAGGCAGTGATCAATATGAGGGATGTTATGGTCAATGTGTCGGTGGAGGTTCTGACATGATGGTAGTGGGAAGAGGAAGTTATATAAATTGTTATCCATTTAGACTTCCAATAAATGATTGTTATGTTATTAATGGATATGACAAAACATTAACAACAATGGCACCAATATTGACTGATGATGAAATAAATAAAATAGACAATATGGTAAGTAAGAATAAATCATACAAAAAAATATTTGGTGTTACACCACCTTCATTAAGAACAATGAAATATTATTATGACCGCGCAATTGAAAAATGTAAAGATTATAAAACAAACATTGATGCTGTAAATAAATTATGCGCGATGTGATTTTAAAATATTTATAATGTTGTCATATGCCTTTTTTTTTGCGAGTGGATATTTTTTTACAATAATATTATCTTTGCTAACTTCTTTTTGCAACTCATAATATTTAGATATTTGTTTATTATCTAAAATAGTCATTGACATCATTTTTGTGGAAAATATTACTCCGTTAGGTGTTTTCATTATATATGGATTCAATGAAATCATACAATCAAAATTTTTAAAAGTCATAATATCTTTAATCTTAATTTTTTTATCATTTTTAATACTTACAACTATTGAAGCAACTGAACCAATTGAAACAGATATTGTATCATTATCAATTATTTCTACAATAGTTTTAATATTAATTTCTTTACTAAATTCAGATTTTGCATAATCATTCACATCAGTCAATAAATTGATTATATCACTTGACTTTGTCTTATCACAAATAAATGTGAACGACAAGCCATTATTAGGTGACGCAACACTTTTAACATGTAATTTTCCCGTTACTGTTAAGACTTTTTTGATATTATCAGAATCCACATGGCATACATGAGATTTATATAACATTGGCGCATTCCTATTCAGAGTCAAACGCATTTTACTAGTATATTACATATAGAAGTAAATATTCAGAAAGTTTTAAAATCAAATTTTTTAAATTATAACTTTAGTCTGGCCTTTTTATTGATGACAAGTGTTGATGTTCCTTGTGGAAATCTCATCATTTGTTTTTGATTGTAAAGATCTATAATAAAAATTGTGAAAATGCTATTCACATTTTCATCATTTGTTTCTGATTGTAAAGATCTATAATAAAAATTGTGAAAATGCTATTCACATTTTCATCATTTTTTATTGTTTAATTATTTCTATGAAATAATTAAACAATAAAAAATTGAAATTAAAAGTATTTAAAAACAAAGGCCAAATATATTGACTATACTATCAAAATGGCAAAAGACAGCAAATCGAAGAAGACTGAAGCAAAGGTTGAAAAGTCAGAAAATACTGAAAATACAAATCAGCCGCTAATTTTGGTGACAGGTGATACACCGACAAAGGGCACATCATTTAAGAAATTCGATGTAAAAAATTTCTTTCTTCCACCAATTGATGATAAATTTCTGTCATCAAATACACATTGGAACACAATTCCAAAATATAATGAGAGTGGAAAAAAATCAGATGTTAAACTAGATTTGAACTCTGGCAGAACGCCCCATTTCTTGACAGGAGTATTTGAAATGACACGAGGTGGCATTCCGAAATTTAGTGATAAATATCATAAAAGTAAGAATTCTGGAAAGAGAGCATTAGTTTGGTATTATCTCGATAAAAAACAAAAAGTATTAGTTGATTTGTTCGATGCGTTGACAGCATTGGATGATTATTTTAATACAGAAATCAATGAAAAGAAAAACGAAAATGGTATTGTTACAAAATTAAATTCAGATAAAAAACCAGTTCCAATGAAAGGTTTACAATATGTTAGATTTATCCGAACTTCAGACGATGAAAATGACGATGAAGAACAAGATGACACTACAAAGGGAAATACAAAAAAAATGGAGCCATTCACAAGATTCAAAGCAAAATTTGAGACAGAATGGGAAAAAGACAACAATGGTGATGAATTTAGAGATGTAGTTATCAAAACTGGATTTTTCGTTGGAAATGAAGATGAACCAAAGGGATACAAAACAGTTGAGGAATTTGCAGAGGCCATGCCATGGAAATCTGTTGTTCAACATGTAATTAAAACCTGTAAGTTTTACGTTGCAAAAACAAAAGATTCTGATACAAAGAAACATAAGTGTGGTTTTGGATTTAAAATCACCAATATTCAATTAATTAAAAAGGGAGAGGGATCAGCAAGTGATAACTCAAGTAAACTACTTAAAACAAATATTTTTGCAACGGGAGGGGTAGTGAATGATTACAAAGAAGATGAAGACCTAGTAAAGAAAGATGATAAGAGTGATTCTGATAAATCGAATGACGAAAAAGATGAAAAAGATGAAAAAGATGAGGCAGATGAGTCTGGAGAATCTGATGATGACAAAGATGATTCTGATGAAGATTCAAAATCAAAGAAGAAGACCGATAAAAAAGCAAAGAAAGACGAATCTGATGATGAATCGACAAAGGCAGAATCTGACAAAGATAATTCTGATGATGAAAAAGCTGATTCAAAGAAGAAATCTGACAAAAAATCAACAAAGGGAAAGAAAGATGAGTCCGATGATGAAGATAATGATGACAAGGAATCGACAAAAGCAGATGATGATAATTCAGAATCTGAAGCAGAAACAAAAAAGTCAGCTAAGAAAGGAAAGAAAGACGAATCTGATGAAGAAAGTGATGAGTCCGACAAAGAACCAAAAAAGAAATCTGCTAAGAAAGGAAAGAAAGACGAATCTGATGAAGAAAGTGATGAGTCTGACAAAGAACCAAAAAAGAAATCTGCTAAGAAAGGAAAGAAAGATGAATCTGAAGATGAAGATGATGAGTCTGACAAAGAACCCAAAAAGAAATCTGCTAAGAAAGGAAAGAAAGACGAATCTGAAGATGAAGGTGATGAGTCTGACAAAGAACCAAAAAAGAAAACCAAAAAGGGAAAGAAAGATGATTCTGAAGATGAAGACTCTGAAAAAGAAGCTAAGCCAAAATCTAAAAAAGCAAAGGAAACAAAAAAGAAATCAGCAAATAACTAATAATATTTATTTATAAAGCGTTTATTATGCAATATATTTTTATTCATATAACAATATGAATAAAAGCATACATTCTATTAGTACTTGCACTGTGAACAAAATTCAATTGAATGACTGGATTGATGAAGGCGAATCAATTGTAATGGATCTGTCATATGAAACGCCAACAGAACCTGTTATGTTATATTTCGATTTATTTAATGTGTATTCATATTCCGACAAGACAAATGAATTAAAATTAGATGTGACAGAGTCTCAAGATGTTACAAAATTTTTCGATGAACTTGACAGACATTTAGTATCATTGGTTAATAAAAATAAAAAATTACTTAGTCAATATGATGTAAAAACATATAAACCATTGTTGCAAATTGGCGAAACTGACAATGGGAAAAAACAGTTATTAAAACTAAAAACAGAATGGAAATCTGATTATAAGACATGTGTTTATGGATATGACAAAAAGGAAAACTATAATGGAAAACTATTAGAAGACAATTGCAAAGTGAAAACAGTTGTGGAATTATTATCATTAGTGTTAAACAAAAATACTGGCACAATTCATATTGAAAATCAGGTTAGACAATTGCAATTGGTAAAACTAGTCATAAGACCAGAAAGAATTAAACATCTGGAATATTCCTTCAGCGAACTAACTACAGAACAGCCAAAAGAACCCCAAAGTGAAAAGAAAACAGAAACAAAGAAAGAACCAAAAAAAACTAAGAAGACTGAACAAAAAAGAGAAACCAAGAAGCAGACCAAAAGGGGCATTGAAAAGTATTTATCAAGTGATTCAGAAAGCAGCTCTGCAGTAGAAGAACCAGAACCATCAAGTGACCATACTGAAGAATATGGAAATAATGATTCGGATGTGGATTTAGAAGAAGATGATTAAATTATAAATAATAAATCATAAGTAATGTTTTATTATTTTGGTTAAGAGGAACTGAACAATTATGAAAAATTGTGGAATATCCCTAACGGGAATTCCATAATTTTTTTATTTTAAGTTTTCGCCATAGGCGAAAACTTAAAATAAAAAAATTGAAACGTCATAAACATAAATAATTAAACGTTTACGTTTAATTATTCATGTTTGTGGCATTAGAATTTTTATTGATATATTAACTTATTTCCTTTAGGAAATAAGTTAACATATTAATAAAAATTGAAACTTATAAATTTAAGAACCTTAACTTAGGACTGTATTATAGTTTAAAACACATGAATATTGACGGACAAACTTTTTTAATATATGATAAGTCACATGAAAATGATCATGCATATAACAGCGCGAAAACCAGTCATTTGACTATAGATTATGCTTTTAAAAACTTTAATCCACTTCAAGGAGAAGAAGCAATTAGGGAATTTAATAATTTAAAATCTGTTTCTGTCATTGATCCAAATTTAGATTTGTCAATATATGATGTATTTTATTTCAAAATATCTGACAATCCCTTAGTTCAAATTACTTTAATTTCAATTGACAATAAGAAATTTGAAAAAATAGTTAAAAAAAATCATGAAAATAGTAGAGAAGTTGACAGTGATGATGAAAATGACAAAAATAAAAATACAATAGACAAATTAATACCTAATTACAAATTTATTATTGATGCATGTCATTATCATATCTTATATGAAAAAGGAGGGCAACGACAAAGACAAGATAATGCTGCTGTTGCCCAAAAAAATATAAATGAGATAACACAAAAAGTTTTAATACCAAATGGGGAAACATCAGATAAAATTATTAAGGATCCAGAATTTGCAAAATTGCCTATGAAGAATTATCAAAAGAGATCTGTAAAATGGATGTATGATATTGAAAAACAAAATGAAGTTGTGTATTTTAGTATGAATGATGAAATTAGTATTGGCAATATTATTTTTGATGCATTAAGTAGAAAATTTATTATTTCACATGACAGAAAAAAATTACAGTTTCATGGTGGGGCTTTAATAGATGAAGTTGGATTAGGCAAAACTTATCAAATGCTTGCATTAACATTGTCAAATCAAGCAAGAAATATCAATTATTTTAAATATCCAAATAAGTTATATAGCAGGGCAACTATTATTTTTGCACCTAGCCAACTGTGTAAACAATGGGAAATGGAAATAAAAAAAACTATCAAAGATAGTTACAATACTTCTGTTATCATGATGTTGGACAAAAGACATTTTGATAAATACACATATCAAGATTTGCTTGATGCTGATTTTATTTTAGTATCATACACATTTTTGGGAAACAAGTGTTACACAAATCCATGGATAAATAAAATATCAACAAAATCTACATATTTAAAATCAGACATGTTTGATTATGTTATGGCAAACAATGTTTTTAATGATATTTTAAAAGAAAAACTCAAGTCAGCAAATATATTATTTGAAAAAAAAGCAATTATCAATATTATTTATTGGAGAAGAATTATTTTTGATGAATTTCATGAAGTTTTTACTGTTTCAAAATACAAACATATCAAGAATTTAATTAAGACATTTGATGGAGAACAGAAATGGGCTGTTACTGGAACACCCTTTAATAAAGGAAATCAATGTCTGTTAGAGATGTTAAATTTTGTTACAAAATATGAAAATGAATACAAAGACAGAGTGTTTTATAGTCCTTCTATAAAAGATTATATGTTGACTAATTTTTTCAGAAGAAATACAAAGAAGAGTGTTGAAGATGAAACTACATTGCCACCATTGAGAGAACATATTATCTGGTTGAAACCTACAAAGAACGAATGTGCTATGTATAATGCTTATATTGCAAATGAAAATATGGATAGAATGTCTGTACAGGTGCGACAAATTTGTTGTCATCCATCTCTTATCACTGAAATCAAAAGTGCGATTGCGAATTGCAAAACTCCAGAGGAAATCAAGAAGACGTTATTGGCACATCACAAGAGAAATATGTTGAAAGCAGATAACTTAGTGAAAATTTTAAATTATAGAATTGAAAATACAAAGAGAAATTTAATAGTCGCGACTTATAGACAAGAACGCAAATTCATTAGAAAAATAAAAAATAATGCAGACAAAGCAAAATATAAAGTCACAATTATATATCCACCACCAATTCAAATGCCTTCATTGAATGACAAAGAAATAAAAGAATTGGATAAAATTTTTGCGACTGATATTGAAAATGAAAAAAAGAGAAAGAAATTAGAAGCACAAGAGAATAATCTAAACTATGGGAACAATGAGAATGATGAGAATGATGAGAATAATGAGAATATTGAAAATTTAGAAGATAATGTAAATATGGTTGAGGAAGATTCGAGTGATTCTGATGATGATGAAAAAGAGCCAATTACGATTTCAGAAAATACACAAAAACAAATTCTAAAATTAGTGGGAAATGAGATGGACAATAATGAATTAGTTAGTATTCAAAACTTAAGAACACTCATCCAGGAATATAAAATCAAATTGGCTGATGCTGAAAGAGACTATAATGGTAAAAAAGTTACATATGACTTTTATAATAATACGGTTTCATCGATCGTAAAAGTACAAAAGAAGAAAAAGGGAGATGATTTTGATGATGATGACGACAATTGTGTTATTTGTTTGAATCCAATCACTGGTGACGATGTTGGCATGACAAAATGCGGTCATATTTATTGTTATAATTGTATTGTTAATGAAATTAAAAGAACAAAAAAATGCACATTGTGTAAAACTCCTTTGACATTTGGCATGGGCAAAAGTGATGTTATTAAAGTTGCAATTGAAATGCCAACAAAAACTGAAAAAATGACAAAGGAAATTAAAGATAAAATGGCACTTATTGAAAAAGAAGGCACAAAATTAGCAAATTTAATGTATTTTATCAAATCTATTAAAGAAAAATGTATAGTCTTTTCACAATGGGATGATATGCTTTTGAAAGTCGGTCATATTTTATCATTTTATGGAATTAAAAATGTCTTTTGTAGAGGCAATGTATATCAAAGAAGCAAAGCAATTAGTGATTTTGTAACGAAGTCAGATGTACAAGTAATTATGTTGTCATCTGCAAGTTCAGCAGCAGGTATCAATCTCACTGTTGCAAAATATGTTATTATGTTTGAACCTGTGTATGAAGAAAGAATTGAAGATCGTATTAACACAGAATGGCAAGCAATAGGTCGTGCACACAGAACGGGACAAGATAGTGAGGTTACCGTTGTGAGACTTATTATAAAAGGAACTGTAGAAGAAGAAATATATAATCTTAATAAAAAACAAGATGAATCTAATAAGGATATTATTAAAGAAAAAATGATGAAAAATAATGATGCTGTCGAAGAAGTTGAAGATGATGAACTTATAATAAGTGATGAGAAAGTACATGAACTTGCAGAGAATGCCATCAAAAATAAAGATCTGATGCCTAAAACAAAAATTAAAAAAGTAAAAGTGGCAAAAGTTAATATGAATGATTTAGAGTCCGAAGAAGATTTAGAGATATAACAAATCAAAAATTTATAGATGGCCATAGGTCATCATATACTTTTTTGTTTTTCTATAATGTTTTGATTAACTTTTTATATAAATTATATAATTTTGAATATAGGAATATACTTAAAAAAAGAAAACAATTATTAATTTATATGTCATCGAGTTCGAAAGACTATAGTGACAGCGAAGACGATAATATTTCTGAAGTAAGTGAAGAAGAAGAGAAACTTACTATAAAAAAAAATAAAATATTTGTTCCCCAAGATTTTTTTAAAACAACAAAACAGTTATGTTACTATAAATTGATTGATTCTTATTTTAAAAAATGTGATAAGGCAAAAATTGATAAGATGGTAGAGATAATTAATTGCAAATCACATATATCCTTAAGAATACTTGATTGGTTTGTAACAAAGTATACAAAGAAAAACCCAAATATCGATGTTGCAAAAGATAAAATGCACAATGTAAATATTTTATACAAAGCCCAATTAAAATCATTCAAAAAGAAGAATTTTGATCCTTTTCGCAGGGGCAGAACGTTTTTTTATAATTATGACAAAACAGATCCGACAATAACAATTAAAACAACACTAGGGCAATTAAATTTTTTCAAATGGGCGCTGAGTATTGATATTATTGACTATGTAGAGAAGAATTTAGCCAGCATAGCAAAAGCAATGAATTCTTCAAATAAAGAGGAAAAGAAAATGAAAAAAGAAAAAATAAAGAATAAAGAAAAATTATTGAAAAAACAGATGAATAGAAAAATTGACAGTTCAATTAAGGTTGTGTCAGAGGATTCTGGTGAAAGTGTCAAAATTAAAAAAATTATCTTGACATTTGACTAAAATATTATGTTGATATTTTCTATTATTAAATTATATGTTATCTAATTTAATAATAAAATTAAAATGCAAACTAAAGGAATTAAGTAATATAATGATGTTTATGCCAATAGAAAAATATATGTTATACGTGTTAATATTTTTATTAATATTGATTGTTTTGTATACAATAATATCTGGTGATGATGGCTATTTACAAAAAAGATTAGAGCACATTAGAAATATGAATTGAATTTGTGTTGCAAAACACAAAGTAAATTCACATTAGAAATATGAATTAAAAAATACAAATTATTGACAAGTCATTCTCATAGTTTTAAATATAAATATGTCATCTTTATTTTTTTTGATTATGTCTAAATATGAATCACATAAGTTTTTCATATTTTTATTGTCTTTCATTTTTATAATTACATCTTCGAGAAGTTCTGAAAATATTTCTATCTTATTATTTTTGCACTGAAGTCCATTTTTAATAATATATTCTGTAAAGAGTTCAATATTATAAATTATGAATGTTTTCAATATATAATATGAAAGTACTGATGTTTTTTGTTTGTAATTTATTGTGAATAACTGATCATAAGAATTGCCATTGTAGTAATTAATAATTTTTGCCATTTGAAATATCATAAATTTTACTTCAGTCAAAAATAATTTATTTATGTCATCATTTAATAAATTTGAGTAATAACATAGGTAAATTATTACTGTCAATGATTCAGTATATATTTCATTTGGTCGATTCACACCAGTTACTGTAAAGTGTTTTTCTAACATTTTGTCTATTGTGTAATAATATGGATCTGTGTGAAAGAAATCTATGTTATAATAATGGACTAATTCATGTATCAATACTTTTTTATGTTCTTCATATCTCCACAATGATACATAATTTTCAAGATATGTTGAACCAGAATTGACATGTTCACATGTGAAAATATCTATGTTATTGTCTAGATATTTTTTTTGTTTTCCCAAAAACATTATGATATGTGGTTTTTTATTTTTACATTCAAATTCTTTACTTATGTCAATCATTATTTTTATTATTTTAATTATTTCATTTATGTCTGATTTAATATTTTCATTGCCTTCTGGGGAATACACAAATAATTCAAACTCGTCTGTCAAAATTCTAATATAATCTAAATCTACTGTTTCTGCATGATGCTGAATGTCCAAAGATACAAAAGAATTATTATACAATATTTTATTTAATTCACTTCTGTCTTCATCATCAATATTAATATCTATTGAATCCCAATTTATTTCATGTTGATTTTGAATAAATTCTAAAAATGACATTGGATTTTTTTCTGTTTTTTTATATGCTTTATACACAAGTGGATATTTTTTGTCATGTAGCTTTTTTATTTTTTTTATATCATATGTACTATTATAAATAAAATTGTCATATGTGTCTATTATTTTCATAATTTTTTTTATGATATCATTGTTATGCAGTTGTATAGGCTTGTCTAATTCAAAGTCAAATTTATTTATAACATCCAAAATCTTATTTGTATATTTGTTCATATAATTTAACATAAGTAAATATTATAGTTTAAGAGAGTCAAAAACAAGAATAACATCTTTATCAACATATTTCCTTTCTCCATTATAGTCATCAATGTAACTAATCCAAGGTTGATAGATTTGAAATAGTCTTCCCCCAGCGCGACCCTGTGCACATAATCCAGATGTCATTTCGATTATCTGATCAAAAAATATAATCTTATGTTCATCCGGCATATATTTGAAAAACTTCCATGTTCTGGGAAATAAGTCTTCAACACACATATCGTTTGATGGATCATAATTTACTACTGTTCTTTTTTCATCCACATCACGTTTCAATATTTCTAACACATGTCTACATATTCTATTTTTGATTGCATTGGTGATCAATTTTGTATTTTCAAATGCGTCTGCAATTGCCTCTTCAAATGTCATATTTCTAAAATTTTCGTCATCTTTTTTCTTAAGTTCAGCATAGGCCTCTTTTAATTTTCCATCATACTCATGTACATTTGTTAAATTTGACATCTTAATATTAATCGTATATATTTTTAATTCTCTTTTTTACCATTGGATCTTCAATTTTTTTTATTTTAACATGTATTATTAAATCACCTCTTGCATCACCATAAGCACCAGTCTCATCAGTAACGGGCAAACCAGAACATTCAACTACTATTTCATTATCTCCCAATAAGCTATCATGAGTAATAAATATTTCAGTATCATCAATATGAGTAAATAAAAATTGACCTCCATAACAATATTCATACATTCCAATTTCGACTGTTGTATGTAAATCAAAATTATTTACTATAAATCTTGGATCTGGTTCAGACTCTATCACTAAAATTATTTCGCCATCTCTACCATCTTTAGTCTCGCCATCTTTATCGAATATTATATATGATAATCCAAGTGAAATAGATGTTCTGAATGGTGGTTTTGTATATCTCTCTATTTCAATATCTTCAGTTTTACACATGTATTTATCTTTTAGACTGCATTTATATGTATTTGTTATGTTAAGATAATTTACATTTTGTTTCATTTTTTCACTTATAGATTTGTAAAAGTCAAAAAAACCGATATCTTCATTTAACATCTGTTCTTTTTTTTCAAACTTTTCCATCATTTTTTCATATGCATTTTTTATTTGAATAAATTTGTCTTGTGTTTTAGACCCTTTGTCTGGATGATATTTGAGTGACAATTTTCTAAATGCATTTCTTATTTCAATCTTTGTTGCGTTTTTTGATATTCCCAGCACAATATGAGGTTCAGATGATTCCATATAGAAGAGGTATATATTTATAATAAAATATCTACATACAAAAATATATAATCGATGTGTTTATCTGAAATGAATTTTGTTTGGATTAGATTATATATATGAATAGATATCATGGAACAGCCAATAAACAGATGATGAATAATAATCTTTTTAATCAATATAACAAGCATATTAATAACAATATTCCTTTTCAAAATAATGCAATGTTAATGAATAATTCTATGTTTTTTAATAACATAAGAGATCCAAATTTTTTAAATAAAATTAATACTGCAAGAGTACAACAAATAAGAAAAATCAAAAAAATAGATGACCTTGGAATGACAAAAGAAGAAATGGCAAAATATGTCATATGTCCAATTAATATTCCAAGAATCAAAAAAGAAGATTTTGAAAAAGAAATTGTTGTTCCATGGAAAGACAGAGAAAACACCTTTCAAGCCACAAAAGAAGAATATCAAAAAGCAAGAACAAATGTTCCTTATAAAGATATTTTAAAAAAACACAATGAAGCATGGCGTGAAAAAATTTATAAAGATCAAAAGGATCTAGTCATTCATAAAGTTGTAAGAGAGATTGATAAAAATGAGTTGTTACTTCTTGAAGATTATGAAAAATTTAAAAAAATGCTAGAGAAACATAAGAAAGAATTAAAAATTATTTATTCAGCTTCTGAAAAGGTAAAACATAAGAGAGAATTTGAGTATATTCATAAATATAAATACAGACTAAAATATGATCCAAAAGATTATAATCAATTAAAAGAAATTTATAAGAAAGAACAGAAAAAAATAGACAAAGACAAAAAGAGAATCGATGAATTATCTTCTTTATTATGCGATAAGGAAGTATTGAGTGATGATAAAATTAGAGAATTAGAAAAGGAAATAGAAGAATTAAACAAAGAAGAATTCAACGAATCTACATCAAGCAAAAAGAAACAAATACAAAGTATTGAAAAGATGTTGGAAGAAGAATTGGGATCTGATTATGAAGAAAAATTAAAAGACTTGGACATGAGTGATAGTGATGACGATAAAACAAAGAAAAAGAAATCAAAGAAGACAAATAATATAAAGAAGAAAGTGTTTGATGAAAGTGATAAAGAACAGAAGAAAAACAATACTAAAAAGAAACAAGAAAGGAGCGACAGTGACGATAGTGATGATGAACTAAATAAATTTAAAAATAATAAAAAATCTCCAAAAGAGGATAAAAAAATATCATCAGATGATGATAGTGACGATGATCTTAAAAAATTCAATAAGAAGAAAAATAGTCCCGAAATAAAAGAAGAAAAGAAAATTAAAGTTGTGAAGTTGAAAAAAAGACAGATGTGAAAAAGTCGGACATCGACTCAAGTGATGATGAACTTAAAAGCAGATATAATAAACAATAACTTTATTGCGAATTTTAACCCTATATATTTAGATAAGTAAATATATATGGATTTTAGCGATTCAGAAGATGAAACAATTGCTATTGATTTTATGAAAAAAAGAAAAACAATTGAAAAAAAAGAAAAAAAAACTGATGATACCAAAGAAGCTGAAATTATTTTAGGAATTGACTTAGGTACAACAAACAGTTGTGTGGCAATATGGAGAAATGAACGTCTTGAAATTATTCCTGATGAGAATGGTAATAAGACAATACCTAGTTATGTAGGATTTACAAATTATCAGATGTATGTAGGTATTGATGCAAAAAAACAAAAAGAAATCAATACAGAAAATGTTTATTATGAAGTTAAGAGATTAATAGGTCGTAATTTTAGTGATCAAGATATTCAACGTCATAGAGAATTTTTGTCATACAAATTTATTGGTGATGAAAAAGACAATATTAAATTGTTGTCTGACTTAAAAGATAATAAAACATTTTCGCCTGAAGAAATATCGGCAAAAGTCCTGTCAAAATTAAAATCAATGGCAACAAGATATTTACAAAAAGAAGTTAAGAAAGCTGTTATTACTGTCCCAGCATCATTTACAGATTCACAAAAACAAGCAACAAAAGATGCTGCTGAAATTGCAGGAATAGAATGTGTAAGATTGATAAATGAACCAACTGCAGCATCGTTGGCATATGGTATGATTGACAGATCTATTAATAATAAAATTGAGGGAAAAGAAGATAAGTCAATTAGAGTGATGGTATATGATTTTGGAGGCGGTACACTTGATGTTTCAATAGTTGAAATATCAAATGACATAGATGATGACACAGGAGAGATAAGACCAATTTTTCAAGTTTGTGCATCAGCCGGAAATACTAGATTTGGAGGTTGTGATTTTGATGAAAGATTAGTTAGTTTTTGTTTAACAAAATTTTTGAGAATACATAAGATAGAAAAATATGAAAATTTACTAGCATTATCTTTACAAAAATTAAGATTGTCATGTGAATCTGCAAAAAAAATTTTATCAACTTCAGCAACAGCACAAATTGCAGTCAAAGATTTTTATGATGGTAAAGACTTATTTATGAAAATATCAAGAAAAGATTTTGAAATAATATGTCAAGATCTATTGTTACTTTCAATGAAAAGTGTTGATGATACATTGGATGCATGCAATTTAACAGTTTCTGATATTGATGATGTTATTGTTGTTGGAGGAATGACAAGAATGCCAATCATAAGAAATAATTTACAATTGAAATTCGGAAAATCACCAAATTGTTCTATTAATCCAGATGAGGCAATAGCATCAGGTGCTGCTATTCAAGGAGCAATTTTGTCTGGTAATGACAGTCCGTTCTCAAATTCAATATCGTTACTTGACATCACGCCATTGTCACTTGGAGTTGAAACAAATGGAGGAATAATGGATATAATTATTGAAAAAAATACTGTAATTCCTTATACAAAAAGCAGAAAGTACTCGACAGACACTGATGATCAAACATCAGTATTTATTAAAATTTTTGAAGGTGAAAGACGTCTGACTAAAGATAATATTTTCATAGGTGAATTTGAATTAATTGGTATCACAAAAGCGCCAAGAGGTGTTCCAGAAATAAAGGTCACATTTGAAGTTGATGCAAATGGAATAGTAAATGTTACAGCAAAAGATCTTAAGACAAAAGAACACAACTCAATTGTAGTCAATAGTAATAAGGGTAGATTAAGTAAAGAGGAAATAGCAAAATTAATAGAAGAAGCAAGAGAAATGGAAATAAATGATGAATTAGAAAAAACAAAAAGAAGGATGTATTATGACATTGACGATTTTTGTGCAAATATATTGAATAATATTAAGAGTGAACATTTTAAATTAAGTAAACTTGACAGAGAATCTGTAACTGAAGATATTACAAAAGTATTAGAATGGTTGAAAGAAAAAAAATCGCAAGAAAGAGAAACAGAAGAAATCAGAGATGTGTATAAGAATATTGAAAAGCGTTATGGTGTTTTAATATTACGAGGCAAGTTGGAAGATACAACAGTAAATCCGAATGCAGATAAAAAAGAAGATGAAAGAGCAACATCTTTGTTTGGTAATGAAGAAGATGAAGCGGTAAATAACAATGTGTTGGAAGCCGTTGAACTTGAAGAGTTAGGTATGACTGGAATGACTGATGTCGAGGTGTCTGAATTGAAAGAATTAAGACAAACTTTATTTGACTTATGTTTTGAGATAAATGATATCATTTCATCACAAAAATTAAAAATAGACAAAGATAAATTAGAGGATTTTAGAATATTCATTAATGATATTTTTATATGGTACCATTCACATGACAAACCAACTAGAGCAGATTACAAAGAAAAAATAGATTTAGTAAATGAAGAATGTGATAAATTTGTTGCATTGAGTGAAGAAGCAGAAACCATATTTGTTCCAGATAGCATAATTGAATCAAACAAATTAATATTTGATGAATTTGAAAATATGTTGTACACATTAAGATTTATGCTTGATGATGGATCAATTCCAATTAGAAAGAAGTATATTGCAAATTTTGAAATAGAACTAAATGATTCTTTGAAATGGATTTCTGATGTTAATCTGAAACGATTGATTATTGCTAAAAATTTTGACATTGAATTTCTTAAATCTGAAGATTATGACATTGATAATATTGACATTGAACAATTAAAAACAGAGGGATTAGATGAAGAAAAATTAAAAGAAGAATGCCAGTTAAGAATGAATAACATAAACAACATATGTGCAGATTTAGACCATAAGACAAATGGTATTAATTTCTCTAATGGCAGAAGTGTTATTACAAATGTAGAATTGAAGGAATATTCTGAACCACAAACATCTGGAACATCACTTTTGGATATTATTAAAAACAGACAAGCAGAACAAATTCAAACTTTGCTTGACGAAGAACAAGAACAAGAACAAGAACAAGAACAAGAACAAGAACAAGAACAAGAACAAGAACAAGAACAAGAACAAGAACAAGAACAAGAACAAGAACAAGAACAAGAACAAGAACAAGAACAAGAACA
>Ga0214923_10001643_pt1 | contig 31382 bp, 29 predicted proteins | sample LL1510_MetaG_FD_177993 | JGI IMG/M metagenome (GOLD analysis project Ga0214923, IMG submission 177993) | Freshwater microbial communities from Lake Lanier, Atlanta, Georgia, United States - LL-1510 | ecosystem: Environmental > Aquatic > Freshwater > Lake | place: USA: Georgia | collected...
AAGAAAAAGAAAGGCAGAAAGAAGAAGAAAGGCAGAAAAAAGAAAGGCAGAAAAAAGAAAAAGAAGAAAAAGAAAAAGAAGAAGAAGAAGAAGAAAGGCAGAAAAAAGAAGAAAGGCAGAAAAAAGAAAGGCAGAAAAAAGAAGAAAGGCAGAAAAAAGAAAGGCAGAAAAAAGAAGAAGAAGAAAGGCAGAAAAAAGAAAAAGAAGAAGAAGAAGAATTTATAAGAAAAAGAATGGAGTTAATAAAAACAAATTTCCTACATACAATATCAAAATATTATGAATATAAATCTAACAACGATAATATACAAAATGTTGATAAAAAAATTTCAGACTTAATTCTTGAATTGAAAACATATGTGAATTCAATGAAAAAAGAGATTGATATTTCCTTTGATGAAAAAACCGCAATATCTTCTTCTTTAAAAAATTTGGAAAAATTATACGATGCAAAAATCCTTGACCTTGAAAAAGAAGAAAAAAATAAAAAAAATATAGTAGACGTAAATAATAAACTTAAAATTGAAAATAGAAGTTCATATGCATTTTTTGGAAATTATGAATGTGATGAATTTTGCGGTGCACTACAGTTGAAAATTAATTTTAATGAATCAAAAAAAGAAAAAATTACTATACATGGTTTATTTCCAGATGATAAAGGTAAAGTAGGACGAAAGTCCGAACAACATTCAATAACAAGTTTCAAAGATCAAGATCTTAGTCATTATGAAAAAATATTTGCAGAACATTTTCTTCCATTTTTTCGTGACGTTAAAGCAATGGAAGATTCATTTAATAAACATCTGTCATATTCTTTTCAAGACAAAAAAACATTTGAAAATAATATAATATTTTTATCTGAAGCACTTATATACATGATAGAATCATTTTTTAAAAAAGAAAGTAGTAATGATGAAATATTAGAAAAAATAGGCAAAATATTTAGTCATAGTCATAGTTATCCTAATCCTATAAATAAACAAGAATACTATATATATTTCAAAGTTTGTTTCAATCAAGTACTAAAAATTTGGCAATTATGCGATTCTAATTACAAATATATGAATGATGGATTTTCGAGAAAAATAGTAAAAAGATCAAAGAAGTCAATTAGGAAAAAAAGATCAAAGAAGTCAATTAGAAAAAAAAGATCAAAGAAGTCAATTAGAAAAAAAAGATCAAATAAGTCAATTAGAAAAAAAAGATCAAAGAAGTCAATTAGAAAAAAAATATCAAATAAGTCAATTAGAAAAAAAAAATCAAAGTCAATTAGAAAAAAATAAGTAAAAAAAAAGTTAGTAAGTTGTTTCAAAAAGTATATAAAAAAAATTAGTTTTAGTTATAATAAATGAAATATTTTGATTTAATAGCTTTGTTTTTACTAACTATTTATTTATTATATACAATCGGGATTACTTTTTATGAAAAAAGTAGAAATCATATTAAAGATGATATCTTTGAATTTATTCATCCGGCTAGTTTGTAAAAATAGTTGAATTTAGTCATATTTTTCCTAGAATCAAGATCTAAAAATTTAGTAATTATGCACTACTGACGGATTTTCTGGAAAAATATTACAACCGTTTATTTTTAAATTCAATCAAGTAAAAAAAAAGTCCATAGGTACCCTACATGATTGGTGTTTTTAATAAATTAATATTACAAAAGAATTGAATGTTTAGTTACCTTTAAAAGGTAACTAAATAACACAAGATCAAGAATTGAACTTAATATCAAGTTTAATTTCTTGAAAATTCGACTGTAAAAAGATAAAAGAAGAAGTCAATTAGGAAAAAAAAAATAAAGTCGATAATAATTAATAAAAAGTCAGTCAGGAAAATTTCAAAAAAATAATTATGATAATAACCTATTTGAATTTTTTTTATATATAAATTCACATATCTTTTTTTTTAATAATTTTACATGTAGTCCTTTTTTACGTATTTGTAATCGCATGTGAGTCGTTTAAAATCTTCATTTCTCTGTCTAAAATAATTTATAATATCATCTCGTAATTTAATTTTCTCATCAGTTAAACGATATAATCCAGAACTATTTTTTACGATATCTCTTAACGGGTCGTATTTGTTACTTACCAAAATTTCCCATCTATCAACATATTTTCTATCAGTTTTACATCCATGGAAATGATGTAAAATAGTTCCGTGTAAAAATCCAATATTCCTCTTTATTTTCTTTTCACATCTTTCCTGAAATATATTACAAAGTAATTTATAATGTTCATGTAAATTTTTATTCAATGTTTTATTTACTAGACCAATGAAACTTAAACTCATATGATGATCTCCCGCTCCTAAAATTCCAAAATCTAATAATCCTCCTATATCATCATAAGCTTTTCTAGTAATTGCCCAAGCATATCCCGGGTGCCAAAGTTTATTGTATTTATTAGGTAGGCTCCACACTTCTCCATTACAATATTGATAAACAAAGCCACTATGCACTTGTAATGTTTCTTGTTTTGGACCTAAATCAATTGCATGTGAAAATAATTGTAATACCTTATAAGTTTGAAGTAATTCTATAGTCTCAGAAGCCCATTTTTTATTTTGAAATTCAATGTCAGCATCAATCCAAGCCATATATTCCCAATCACTTGGAAGATGGGATGCGGCAATGTTGATTAAATTTTCTTTATACCAAATTTCATCAGTGGTTCGTAATTTTATCGTAGAATTTGTTACAAATTCTCTACATCCTTGTTGTAATTCAACGGTAATTAGTTTTACTTTTTCTTCTAACATCATTCTTTCACAGAATTCTACAAATAATTCATATCTACGCGCAAATCTAGCAGGATTCGAGATAACTGCAATTACATATAAAACGGATTTACATGTTATTCTTTTAATTTTACAAAAATTATCTTCACTGTATTTTGATTCTGACGATGATAAATCTTCATTGTATTTACCATCATCTCTATGAGAAAAATCCATTTTTATTTCATTTAAAATTAAAAAAAAAATCTTAAAAATATATCTTAAAACATAATTAGATTTAATTATATTTTAATATGAAAAAAAAAATATCTTCTATAAAAAACATGTTGTTGTTTCATTTACCAGATAATACAATAAATAATATTTTTTCTTTTTTCAATCCTTATAAATTATTTTATAATTCAGTAATTACAGAACTAAATTCAAAATATTTTTTTAAAATTTGTATGAAACAATTAAAACAGTATTCCTTATATGATAAAAATAAAAATTTTATTTCATTTCAAAAAGATTCTATAATATGATAAAAATACATTATTATCTTCTTCTTACTGTTTGCGGTTCAATTTTATTTTTTTTATTAATATAATTTATATATAATCCCGCCGCGACTATTAAAAATCCAATAACTATTCCTAAAATTGATAATATTAAAAATGTATTTGATTTTATTTTTTTGTCATAAGAAGCAATTGCATCTTGTAATTTTTTATTTTCATTATTTATTTTATAAACAGAATTGGTAATTAATACTTTCATATCATTACTACCATCAATTTTATCCGAAATTTCTTTGAAAATATCACTTAAAATGATATTAGAAAATATATTATTTAATAAATATAGTAATTCATTATTATCATCAGGATTTTTATCTATATCTTCTATTTTTTGATATTTGAAAAATTCATTTCTTAATTCTGAAATAAGATTATTTTTATATTCTGTGTTATTATTAACACATTCGTTGAATTTTAAAGAACCACATGACGAAATTTTTTGAAGTATTAGATTTGATAGTTTATCATTTATAAATTTTGAAGTGTACGACATTTTTTTTTTAACAAGATTAAAAAAATATAAAATTATTATTTGTATTTTATTTTTTATATAACTTAAATATCTGCAGGATTAGGACTTCTTGAACGACTTCTTCTTCTTGGACTTCTTGAGCGACTTTTCCTTCTTGGACTTCTTGAGCGACTTCTTGAACGACTTCTTGAACGACTTCTTGAACGACTTCTTGAGCGACGAATAGGACTATCTAAACGTTGCATAATGGTAGTACCTAATTTTCTTTCATTCACGGAAAGATTTTGAACAATAACCGTTGGATATGTATAATTTCTATTATAAGGTGTTAATTCATTATTTAATCCAATGTCAATATTATGAATTTTCCCTTTACTTTTAATTTGTAATTCAGCAAATGTTCTTCCACCTGATCTTTCAATACTAATATTTTGAACTTTACCTGTATAATCGGTGGGGTAATAATAAGAACTTCTCACAAAAACTTTATTTCCTTCAAAGATAGGAACATTAAAAGAATCGCGCATAGTAACTGGTCTTGATCCATCCATTTTTTTTATTTATATAATAACATCATTTAAAAAAAAAAATATTTTTTTCTTATTATTTTTTACAAAAAATAAATGAAATCGTCAAAAATTAAAAAGAAAAATATATCAAAAAAAAAATCTCCTTTACTAAATCAGTAACTCAAAAAGATTGGAACTATATAACTGGTTGGTTAAATTATAATTTTCCTATATATTTAAGATATAATACATCTCTTTTTCCTTTTCTTTCTTTTATTTTTTTGTTTTTCATCGTCAATGATAGTAGTAGTATTATTCTTTTGAGAAATTATCATTTCATTAAATAACTTAGAAACACTTTCATCTTGTTCTTTGGAAGAAACTTCTAGATAAGAAAAATTTTCAGATTTTGAAAATATATTGGCTTCTTCAAAAGACACCATTCGTTTATCTTTCAAATCAATTTTAGTTCCTACTATAAAAATAGGAGGTAAATTTTTATATATTTCAGTCCTTATAAATTTAATATATTCAGGTAAATTATTGAATGATTTTCTATCAGTTACATCAAATGTAATAAAAATACCATTAGTATTTTTAAAATATATTAAACAATCTTTAATAGATGTAATTTCCCATATGTGAAGTTTTATATTTTCTTCCATTTTTTTTATTTTGAAATCCAAACATATAGTTGGTTGTAAGCGATGGTTAAATTCATTGTTTATAAATTTATGAATAATACAAGATTTTCCAGTATTTGAATCTCCAATAAATAAAAATCTTTTTGTTGTCATTACTGTTTTTTTTTATATTTTATTTATATATTATAATTTTCATAATATTCAAAATTTATAACATTTGATTTTATATATTTTTTTACATTCGAAATTTTATCTTTATACAAAATATTTTTATTAAAAAATTCAGGCTTTACTAACATTCCTTCGTTAAAAAATATAGCACAGTTATTATTTTCAAAAGATTTATTCAATAAAGATTCTAAAAAAGTCTCTCCATAAATAACATTTTCATTCAGAGAAATTATTATAGTTCCGTAGTCACCCTCTCTTAATAAAGTTGGAATAATATTATTTTCTTCATCATAATCATCACCACTTTGATAAATATTTACAACTTTTTCAAATTCTTCATCTATGTTGTATTTCATACCATCGTTTGTTTTATATGGAATATTTAAAGCTATTTGATCTATTTTCACAGTTTGATTTAATAGAGAAATTAAAAGTGGTTTCAAACAATGAACATTATTTGGCCTACATGAAATTGAAACGATAATTTTAGAATCACATTTTATTTTTTTTATTGTTGCGTACTTTTTAATATAATCCGATAAGTTGTTTGAATTATATTTTATTTGAAAATATCGATAAAAATTAAAATAATAGAATACCAAAAATATAAATATTGAAATTATCAAAATTATTATAAAATTCATTCTATGTCTTTTTTATTTATTGCAATTTTTTTAAGTAGAAAAATATTATTATTTTTTTTTTAATAAATAAAAAACATGGAAGAAAAGAATGATGATGGTGGAGAAGAAGATGAAATAATCAAGTTTTTATTACATCCAGATTCTGAAATTATTACAAGTGATGGTAATGTTAAAAAAGTAAGTGATATTGAAGAAAATGATGTTTTATTAGGATCATCACATTGCAACGTTGTTTTTAAAAAATATTCATCTGAAACAAATTTTTATAGGATTATTCCAAGATATGGAAATAGTTTTCTAATAAGTGATCATAATCAATTTATAGTTTTCAATCATATAACTTTGCAATATGATTTGATGGATGTAAATTTATTTAGCACCTTAGATGACAACCAAAAACAATATATTTCAATAAAAAAATCATCAATAGATTACTTTGAAATCGACGTTTACATTGATCCGTATTTTATAGGTTTATTTATAGGAGGAAATGATAATTTGTCTTTAAAAATAAATTATCATGATGATATTTCAATAAAAGATAGAATCAAAGAATCTATAAATAAATTGAAATTGCGATACTTTACAGACAATTATACAAAATCTATTGTAATTTCGAAAATATTTGTCAGTGAAAAAATATCTGATGAATACTATGATTTCTTAGTTGAAAAGAATATTCCTGAAATTTACATTAAAAATAGCATGAATATTAGAAGACAACTTTTAGCTGGAATTATCGATATAAATTCAGAGAAACATAGTAATTACATTGAAATTAAAAATTTAACAGAAAAAATGGCTAATTTTATATATAATCTTTGTTTTTCGATAAATTTACATCATATACATTTAATTATTAAAGGAAAAAATATATATAATGTTAAAATATTTGATGACTTGAATGATATTCCTCTTTTGATAAAGAAGGATTATTTAAATATAATAAATTCTTACCCATATAATAATTTCAAAATTGCACCTGTATTTAAAAAAGATTGTATTGTTTTATTATTCAAAGAAGCAAGTAGTCTTATTCTATCAGATTTTACATTGATTTAAAAATTGATTATTTAAGAACAAAAACAATATAATAATATAAATCTAATTTAATTAATGTCTTTAATTGAAAAAGCATCAAAATTCTCTAATGAACAGATTGAAAAAATCAACAATGATCTAATTATAAAGATTCCAACGAATAAATATAATAAATCTGCTCCAATTAAAGAAATAGGATCTTATTTTTTAGATAGCAACGATTATTTATATGTTCCTTTAGCTTATGGTGCGATAGATTTAAATTTACCCCGTAGATCACGAGAAAAATTTCCTGTTATGACTCAAAAGTTTACAGGTTCTCTAAGGGATGAACAAATCAATGTTCAAAAAGAAGCATTGAAAATTTTATCGAAAACTGGGTCAATTATTCTCAGTTTACACACGGGATTTGGAAAAACAATACTGTCTATAAATTTAGCATGCGAGATTCGTTTAAAAACATTGATTATAGTAAATAAAATTGTATTGATAAATCAATGGGAGGAGTCAATTTTGAAATTTTGTCCTACTGCTAAAATACAAAAACTAAATACAAAAAGTGATTTTGATAATGATTGTAATTTTTTTATAATGAACGCTACTAATGTTTCCAAAAAGAAAAAAAGTTTTTTTAGAAACATTGGTTTATGTATTGTTGATGAATGTTTTCCTTATGACACACCAGTTTTGACTCCTAAAGGATATTGTTTTATTGGTGAAATTAAAAAGGACCAAATAGTTGTGACTTTTAATGAAAAAACAAAAAAATTTGAAAACAATAAGGTTTTAGCATTTTCAAAAAAAGAAACAGATAAAAAGATAGTTAAAATTCATTTTAGTAGTGGAACAAGAACGATTAAATGCACTGAAAATCATCGTTTTTTGTCATCTACTGGTTATAAAGAAGCATCAAATTTACAAAATGGTGATTTGATAGTTTCATTTTTTGAATTTAAAAATAATAGTGACATTTCTCGAGCATTAAATGATGATCAGAAACAAATCATTTTAGGAAGCTATTTAGGTGACGGTCATATACGTATATTAAAAAGTGGAAGATACAGAATGACAATTACTCATTGTAAAAACCAAGAACAATATTGTTCCTGGAAAGCATCGATCTTTGGTATTAATGAATTATATAAAATTAAAGAGAATGGATACTCAAAGAAACCTGCTGTTTCTTTTACAACTAAATTTTTCGATATGGAAAAAAATTTTTTAGAAAAGAAAACTGATTGTCCAGACTGGATAATGAATGAAATTGACGAAAGGGGTTTAGCAATTTGGTATATGGATGATGGAAATTTAAATAAATATGGTAACGAAATCAAAATATACACAAACTCTTTTTCTTGTGAATGTGTATCAAAATTGATTAATATGCTATATAGTAAATTTAATATACAGGCAATTTTATCGTACGACAAAAAAAAACCTATTATAAGATTGAACAACTATAATGTTAAATTATTTTTAAAATTAGTTGCTCCTTATATACACGATAACCTAAAATATAAATTACATGTTGATACATATAAGGAATGGTTAGAAGATCAAGAAAAAACTATAAATGATATATTTAGTAGAAAAGAATTTATTCCTAAACATTTACTTATTGAAAATAATACTTACAAGGCTTACGGATTAAATAGAACAACAATAAGAAATTATATTTGGAAATTTTGTAAAAAATGTAATATATTATTTTTTCATGCTTTAGATGGAAAAACATTAAAATGTATGCGACATAAAAATAAAAATAATAAATTATCAGAAAAATATAATGTTAATTGGGATATAAAATTAGAAAATAATTATGTATGGAATAAAAATTTTCATGATTACGGATATTTAAAAGTTCAATCCGTAAACACTTGTTTTAACAAAGATAAATTTGTATATGATATTGAAACTGAAAATAATCATAATTTTATTGTTTGTTCTAAAACTGGACTTAATGGACCTGTAGTCCATAATTGTCATTTAATAATGGCTGAAAGTTTATCTAAGAGCTTGCAATGTATTTTCCCAAGATATCTGATTGGTTTAAGTGCCACACCATATCGCATGGATGGACTTGATGGTTTGTTAGAATTATATTTCGGAAAAAATCGAATTATTCGTTTACTTAGGCGAAAACATATAGTTTATAAAGTAAAAACAGGAATTACTATAAAAATGGCACTGACTGAAGATGGAAAAATAAATTGGGGATCTATATTGGATGAGCAGTGTAATAATATTGAAAGAAATGAAATAATAATTTCGATATGTAAAAAATTCAATGATAGAAATATTCTAATTTTAACTAAAAGGGTTGAGCAAGGTAAATATTTATATAATAGACTTGTTGAAGATAAAGAAAACGTAGCTAGTTTACTTGGTTCTCAACAAGAATTCGATAGAGAATGTAGAATACTGGTAGCCACAACATCAAAAGCATCAACCGGCTTTGATTTTTCAAAGTTAGATTGTCTGATAATATCATCAGACTTAGAATCTTATTTTGTTCAAGCATTAGGAAGAGTCTTAAGAAGACCTGATGTTGAGCCAATAGTATTTGATTTAATTGATGAGAATAAAATTTTAGAAAAACATTTTAATTCGAGAAAAGAAGTGTATGATGAAATTGGAGGAACAATAAGAGACTATTCTATATTTATGAAGTAATAATAAATACTTAGGTAAAAAAATTTCAAAGTAGTAATATATATTTTTGAAAAAATATAAATTAAAACATATAACAATTAAACGACAACGTCTAAATAGTAGTTTCGTATTTTTATACTGTGACCACTTCTCACAGACATTTTCTTTTATTACCTTTGACTTCGAAAATGACAAACTTCGTCAGGGTAGAATGGTAGTTTATGACCATTCGCATTGTCCACCAAGTCTTTTATTTCTAGTCTCAGACATTAAGACAGATACATTTTTTTAATTCGCGATCAACGATTGGCAGACGGCCAAAAATACTTTCAATTAAATAAAAAAAAAATCAATTTTTTTTGAAAAATAAATAATAATATATATATTAAGTGCATTAACGAAAAAATATACTTGTATTTAGTTAGTCTAAACAAGAACATTTATAATTGCAACAATATGAACACTCGCCAGATCGTGTATAACCACCCTCATCAACATCATCGACATCAAAACCATTATCATCGAATCTCGTACCGTTTCTGTGTATTCCTTTTTCATTAAAACCAGCACCGTCGTAACCCTCTTCGTCGTATTTTATTCCATTATAATTGCCTTGATTGTCGTATCCATCCTTGTTGTAACCAAAGTAATTATACCCGTCGTCACCATACTCAGTGCCGTTTTTATGAATATAAACCTTGTTCCATCCGTATTTGTCAAATCCGTATTTGTCGAATCCGTCTTTGTCAAATCCGTCTTTGTCTAATCCGTATTTGTCTAATCCATCCTTATCATAACCCTCAAAATCGTATAATTCTCCTTTTTGCATAAAGAAAAATCCATTTTTACAAAAATTCCTCTGATCTAATCCGTGTTTATCATATCCATCATATCCAAAATACGTGCCATTTTTATGAAGAGTACAGTCTTTTCTAAAACCTCTTTTGTCGTAACGATTCATTAAATGTTCACAATAATCTTCATCGCACCAACAAGACATTCTTAAATATTTGTTTGTATTTTTAATATAAAACTAATAAAAAAAAATCAATTTTTTAAAATACTCCTATAAAAAATTCAAATAATTCTTCTTTTCGAAATATATTATTATTTTTATATTCAGTTGCTTTTATAAGTAATTGTTTCATAAATCCACTATTAGGATTCACAATATTTCTTTTTGTTTGAACATATTTTAAAATATAATTCAAAACATCATTTGGTTCTTTTATAGTGGAATCAAATGATGTTTTATAGAAATTTTTTATCATGTAATTTATTATAATTGCTGAACTTCTGCTTATACCTGCAAAACAATGAACTAAAACATTTTTTCCTTGAGATATATTTTTATCTATGAAATCGTAGCTTGTATCAAAAAACTTATCTATATTTTCATTTATAAAATCATCGATTGGTATTTGTAAAAATTCTATATTATTTTTTTCATAGTAGTCTAAAACTTGTAAAGGTTTTTTTGATTTCTCCACGGTTATAACCGCGTTTATATTTAATTCTTTCAATAAATTTAAATTATTACTTGTAAACCAGTTGGATATGAATAAATGAGGAATTATTTCATTTATATCTTTATCGATAATAGTATTCATTTATTTATATATTTTTTTAATTATTTTTTTTTAGTAATCTTCGTAGTGTATTTTACATTGCCCTTCATTTTCTTTCCAGTAAGCATTTTTGAGTGTTTGGTAACCAAAATCGAAACAATTTGGACGATAAAACTCTTCAAATCGATGTTTATAAATTGGAACTACATATTCACCACCACCAGTACTTAAACCAACATCATTAGTAGTATCTCCCATAATATGTTTCATTCTTTCAGTATAATTTTGTCTCATGGAGCTATAAGAAATATCTTTTATATTACCATATTCATCATTCACAATATTTGATGCCATTTTTGTTTCGTAAAATGGTGTATTAAAATTAGTAGGTACTTTGTTGTTACAACATATATTCTTTGGATTAAAAGGATTTTTTTCTTTATTTTGCATTTTTTATTTAATATAATATATAATATATTTAAAAAAAATATTATTTAGAGATAAAATAATTTCTGAAAATATGTTTAATGTATTACTTATGGTCAAAAATGAATCTTTAAGTATAGAAATTACGATAAAAAGTGTTCGTGACTATGTATCAAAAGTTATATTATTTGACACTGGAAGTACAGATAACACTATTGAAATCGCTAAAAAAGTCAGTGGTAATAAATTTGTTTTTAAACAATCTATTTTTAAAGGATTTCCTGAAAGTAGAAATGAAGCAATTGAATTCGCAGAAACTTTTGAATCTAAATTTATAATATTAATGGACGCTGGGGATGAATTTAAATCAAATTACAATCTTGAACAACTTAAATATATTTTTAATAATAATGTGGATGATAAATTTAAATTTGGAATTGTAAAAAAAGAATGGTCTTTAAATAATTCAATACATCATCATAATGATGTACGCTTGATTAGAAATAGGTCAAATTGTAGATATAATTTAGCTTATCCAGTACATGAAACTTTTGCTAATAAAGATTTAAGTGAAACTATATATTTAGGTGATGCATTTATTTTATTTCAAAATAGAACAAAATATGGGGAAAGTTCTAAATCAAGAATTTATAATGATATTATTTTACTAAAGAACGCCGCTAAAAATTTTAGAAATTATTATTATTTAGGACAATCTTACATGGATATTGAAGATTATGAAAATGCTCTAGAAAATTTCATAAATGCATCTGAACAGGAAAATAATGAAATAGAAGAAAATAATTTTGATAATATGAGACTAGAAGAAATTTATACTTGTATTGGAAAATGTGCAATATCGGTGAATAAAGATAAGGATTTTATTTTAAAATCCTTTTCAAAAGCGATTGATATAAATAAAAATTTTATTGATAGCTACATATATTTTTTTAAATATTGCATTGATACTAAAAAATATTCAGAAAATGTTACATACGTTGTAGAATTGTTTAATTTAACAAAAAATAACATTAAAAATAGAATCAATAATTTATTTTATGACTATACAAGATATGCTCTTATTACTGTAACATGTATTCAAACATCTGAACATTTTGATATTGGAAAGAAAAGTGCATTCAAAGCATGGAAACATTCAGAATCCAATGAAGATATGATTAGATGGAATTTTTTTAAATATAAAAAATCATATACAGACTAATTATTATTAGTATATCTAAATTTGTCCAATAATTCTCGTAAAACAGGATGTCTAGGTTGATATTCTCTTTTTTGTTCTTCTAAAGGAACATGTTTAAGTTTTACATTTAAAATTTGTGTCAATTGCGCTTTATTTAAATTTCTTAAGTCAATCTTATCGAATAAAGGCGGCATATTTCTTGAAGGATTTGGAACTATGTCTTTAACAGGAGTTAAATGGACAGATTTAAGATCATTTAGACTAACTAAATGCTTAATAATATAAATTTCATCATCAACGACGGTATTATTATTTTTACTTTCATCAATATTCTCCATATTTGGTTGTTGAAATAAAAATTTACTAAAATAGTTATAAAAAAATGACATATTTTCTTTTATTATGAAAAGATTAAATAATTTTGATATAAAAAAAAATGATTTTTTTATATTTTTTTCCGAAATTTAGACAAAGTTCTTTTGAAGAATATGATGGATATTAGAAGCGAAGCAGATATGAGAATTACAACAGAAAGAAATATATCCAGATTTATAAGAGAAAATCGTGTAAATGTTATCATTAGTAACATAAGACGAGGAAATATTGATCCGGATTATATTATTGGTAACAACGGTGATACTTTACTACACACTGCCATAAGATACAAAAAGAGCGATGTTGTAAGTGCACTATTAAATATTGCAAATGCATCTGTAACTATAAAGAATTTCAAAGGAGAAACAGCATTTTTCACGGCATGTGAAAGAGGATTGATTTTTTTTGTCAAAATGTTTCTTACTCGGCGACAAAATTACTCAACATATATTGATATACCTGATAATAATGGCATGACACCTCTTTTGATTGCTCACTACCGTTCACATAAACCAATATGCGAGCATTTGATATTGAACGGTGCTGATTATAATAGAGTTTCTAGAAATGGGTTGTTTATAGAAAACGTTCTATTTACCTACAGACGTTGTATCTCACTTGTTAACAGATTTCGAGTTACCAGTCCAATTAGAACTTTTGAAAGCCCGCAACCTTTTGTAACGATAAGAAGAAGAATAGGTTTTACACCTTGTATTGCAGCATCTGATTCCTTTGACGAAGTCAAGGAGACTTCATCTCATCTTAAAAACGAATATATAGAAATGTTGATTGAACTTAAAAAAACATGTAATATATGTTTTGAGCCTTATAAAAAAGATGAAATTGTAATTTTAAAAAAATGCGAACATGCAGTGTGTAAGTCATGTTTTCCGAGATTAGAAAATTGTCACATGTGTAGAGAAAAAATAATTTAGATAAATTATAAATAAAACAAATATATTATTTTTTTAAATAAAAAATTAAAAAATAAAAAAATCTTTTTCTCTTGACTATCAATAAAAAATGAATTCATCATACTACGGATCTGTAAATGGACCAGCATGTCATTATGCTAGACTAGTTAGATATAATAAATGTTCTTTGGCTGAAGTTGCAGCCACACCTCAACCAACAACTGCCGATTATACTTACAACAAAGGGAAAGGTTCATCGACTCCTGTAGCTGCCCCTGTAGCTGCCCCTGTAGCTGCCACTCCAGTAACTACTGAAGGATTTACCGGACCTGAAAGTGAATATGTTCCTTCCTACAAAGTTCCTAACTATCCTCCTATTAACACTGATGCTTTGACACACGGACAAGCCGGTAAAAATTGCGGTGGCTACTTCAATATTCTATCGGCATATAGCGGTATGGGTCAAGATTCCAGTTGCACCACAAATTTTATCAATAATTAAGTAGAAATGATAGTTGATAAAAATAAAAAAAATTGATTTAAATTTTGAAAATTCTAATAAATTTCAAAATTACAAAAATATGAGCAGTAGAACAATTGATTTTTCAAAAGCTAAAGATATAATAGAAAAAAACTCAATGAAACTTATTTGGAATGAGGAAGAATTTGGAAAAAAATACCAAGGTATAAAAACAAAAATTTCTATAATTTGTTCATGTTCAAGAAAAAAAGAAATGACAATAGTAAATATTAGAAACGGAAGTACGTGTAGAGAATGTGCAGATGAAAGAAATCGTGATCTACAGAAAAAAAATAGAACAAGTTTTAAAACAGCATTAGAAATATCAACGAAAAATAGTTTCAAATTAAAATGGAATGAAAGTGAATATGATGAAAAATTTATTGGTATGACAAAACCAATACCTGTAATATGTTGTAATTGTGAAAAAGAATCGTTTAAAACTTTAACTAATATAAAAACCGGAACAAAATGTAAACACTGTGTTATTCCTAAAACAAGACTTTTACAATATGAAAAAGTAAATCAAATATTTACTGAAAATGGCATGAAACTTTTATGGAATGAAAAAGAATTTAATGACAATTTTATAGGATGTAATCAAAAAATACCAGTTATGTGTGTTTGTAATGAAAAAAAAGAATTACACTATACTAATGTAAGACAAGGTCGTAAATGTCAAGATTGTGGAAATAATAGAAAAAAAATATACAAAGAAGTAGTAGAAATTGTTGAAAGTAAAAATATGAAATTACTAATGAATGAAATTGAATTTAATGAAATTTATAAAAATATGAATTCACCTATGAAATTGATATGTAAATGTAATAGAGAATATTTAGTAAGAATAAATGATGTGAAAAATGGAATATCTTGTAAAGAATGTGGATACGAAAAAATAAAAAATACTTGTCTTGAAAGATATGGAGTTACGACAGCTATTTTAAGTTATGAAATACAACAAAAAATAAAAAATACTTGTCTTGAAAGATATGGAGTAGAAAATCCTTTTTCAAGTTATGAAATACAACAAAAAATAAAAAATACTTGTCTTGTAAGATATGGAGTAGAAAATCCTTTTTCAAGTTATGAAATACAACAAAAAATAAAAAATACTTGTCTTGAAAGATATGGAGTAGAAAATCCTTTTTTAAGTTATGAAATACAACAAAAAATAAAAAATACTTGTCTTGTAAGATATGGAGTAGAAAATCCTTTTTTAAGTTATGAAATACAACAAAAAATAAAAAATACTTGTCTTGAAAGATATGGAGTAGAAAATCCTTTTTTAAGTTATGAAATACAACAAAAAATAAAAAATACTTGTCTTGAAAGATATGGAGTAGAAAATCCTTTTTTAAGTTATGAAATACAACAAAAAATAAAAAATGCTTGTCTTGAAAAGTATGGAGTTTATTGTATATCACAAAATAAAGAAATAAGAATAAAAATACAAAATACATGTTTAGAAAGATATGGAGTAATGGTTCCTGCACAGAACGAAGAAATAAGATTAAAAATGCAAAATACATGTTTAGAAAGATATGGAGTTCGTTTTGCATTACAAAACGAAGAAATATTTAGTAAAGCAATGACTAAAATGACTTCTTTCAAAGAATTTATATTACCATCAGGAAAGAAAATTGAAATACAAGGATATGAGGCTTTTGCTTTGAAAGAATTATTAGAAGAAGGAATAAAGGAAGATGATATTGTAACAGGTAGCACTAATGTTCCTGTAATATGGTATTTAGATGGTGAAAATAAAAAAAGACGTCACTATGTTGATATATATATAAAATCTCAAAATAAATGTATTGAAGTCAAGTCTGAATGGACATTGAAATTACAAGAAAATTTCATGAGTTACAAACAAGACAAAGCAAAAAATGATGGTTATGAATATGAGATATGGGTCTATAATCATAAAGCTGAAAAACTTAGAATTTTATTATAAAAATAAAAAATTTAATAATATTATTGTTGAAAAATAATATTATTTTAAGTAAAGAATAAATTAGGATTACATAACTGTCTTCATATTTTTACAGTCGATTGAATATAACAAAATTAGAATACAAGCTATAATTGAAATTACCAAAAATAGTGGTAGTACAAAATTTGGTAATGATACTTTGGATACAAGTAAACATAATATTATTAGTGATAGTAATATATGAACAGCTGCTAAAATAATATTCAATAACATTAGTAAATCATGTGAAAAGTTGAACAACATACTGATTTATTATAAAACAAAATAAAAAAATATTTTTTTCTATTTTTTTTTATTTCCAGTCAATTTTTACACAATTTACATATAGAAATCATGATATATAATCTGGTATGTTATTATAATAATAAATTTTATTTTTTAGATTATCCATTTGTTTGATCAAGTTTTCATAATTTTCTTTCAATATATTTAATTCATATTCAAGTTGTTTATTTTTGAAAAATAAGACATTTATTTTATCTTCGTATTCATCATTATACATTTTTTGTTTTTTTTTATAAAAAGAATATTCTTCTTCAATATCATCGTCATGATCATATTTTCTTTTTTTATTCATTTTTTAATAATAGTATACAAACACATTTTTAAATAACATATAATATATTTTTTTTGTCTTTTTATAATATATTCTTTTTATTTAATAAAAAAATGGCTTACATAGGTGGTAAATCAAAAAAATACAATCATATAATAGATATTTTAAACAACAAATGTTTCGATAATTTTGATTATTTAGAACCGTTTGTGGGATATGGTCATATTTTAAGGAGAGTTGAAAATAAAAAAAGTTATACCGCAAGCGATAGTAATGATTTACTAATTCAGTTATTGAATTTTGTTCAAAATACAAATAAAAAATATCCGAAAATTTCAGAAAAAGAATACAATCAGCTGAAGAATGATAATTCAATTAAAAATCGAGTGAAAAAAGCTTTTGCTGCATTTTGTTATAGTTACAATGGTAAAGAATTTGGTGGTTATACAAATATTGTAGGTGAAAGAAATTATCCAAAAGAAAGAAAAAAATACTATGATTCATTAAGAAAAAATGAAACATTCATGGAAACCAATCTCTTTCTAAAAAATTATTTAAAATATAAACCCAAAAATAAATTGATTTATTGTGATCCGCCATATGAAAAAACAACCGGATATTCAACATCAATCGATTTCGATCACAAATTATTTTGGAAAACTATGAGAGAATGGAGTAAAAACAATGTTGTGTTTATAAGTGAATATAATGCTCCAAAAGATTTTATAATGATTTCATCAAGTAAAAAACATTCAAGTTTATCAGGTAGAGGTTCGGTGGATGTTAGAACAGAAAAATTATTTGTCCACAAAAGCTTTTTGAAAAAAAAAATTTATTTATGCCTTAAAAATACTACAAAATCTAAAAGTCATTCTTAGTTTACATACAATGATTTATATATTACATCATCATTTATAATTGGAACTCCACGTCGTCGTCCTTTAATTCTATAAAGTTCTTCTGCACTTTTTAATACATCGTCATCTGGTCTATTTGAACCAGGTCCTAAACGCCAACCATCACCTCTTACGTTATTATAAGGACGCCAGTTTACTTGTTCATTAAGTATTCTTAATCTTCGATTATGAAAAAAATTTTTTCTCCATCCTTCTGGTTGTAAAAGTCCGTTTCTAAAGTAATGTTGTCTACTATCAGAAGAATGTTCTTCAACACAAGACCGCAGTCTGCCCTCAAAAACTTGTCTTGAAATTGGTCTATTTGTGTATGGACAAATATTGCTTTTTCCAGATAGTTCATTATCAACAAAGTCATATAAATCTTTCCATTTAGTAATAACTTCGTTATTTTCAAAAAACTTCAAAATTATAGAAATATAGTTGTTTTGATTTTTTTTTCTTCTAACAATCAAAACATCATCATCTTCAGATTTTTCATTTTCAGTTACAACATCATTATCATCTTCAGATTCTTCATTGTCTGAATTCATAACAATATTTGAATCATCGTAACTTTCATCATCTATATTAGAAGATGAATATCCGTTTCTGCTTTCATCCGTGTTTTCAATATCGGAATCAGAATCGCATTCTATTATTGAATATGAAAAATTTTTAAAATTTTCAATATTCGAATTGATTTGTTTTTTCAATAAAAAACATTCCAACATAAAGACAATTGACATTTTTTTCTGTTTGTTACAAAAAAACTATTTAAAAGTTTTTAAAAAACAAGTTGAATTCAATATCAAAAAAAATGTAAAAAAAATCATTTTTTTTAACTATAAAAAATATATAAAAAAAAATATCGTATAATATATTGGTTGTTATATATACAACGCGTTTTCCTATATAGTTTTTTTAGGAGATAATTTCGGCAAGTTTTAAAAAATTTTTAGAAATTTCATTTATCATTATTGAATTGTCAAATAAAATTTTATCCATTTTCAAAGTTATATTTTCTTGCTGAATTTTTAGTTTGACAATATTCCCTATAATTTCCTGTTTTACATTATTTATTTTTTCTAATTCAGATTCATAGTGTGCAGTAAGATGTGATTTTTCAATATCATCATGTAGCCCTTTAATACCATAATCTGAATATTGCGTTCTTACTTTTTCAAGTTTTTCAATTATACTTTTTTCATTTGCGTTTAGATTTGTCAATAGGGTTTCAAATTGAGAAATGTAAAGTTGAATATTTTCTTTTTTTTGTTGAACTACTTCTGAATATTGAAGTATCGCAATTTTTTGTTCAAGCATATCATTTAAAACTTTTGTATGTTTGATTTGATTTTGATTTAATAATTTGTAAATTCCATCCTTTACAGTTCTAATATCAGTTGAAAAAGTATCCATCTTTATATATAATGTTTTCAAATCTAGATAGATATACAATTTTCTATCGTCATTCCTTGGATAGTTGATAATCAAAAAACAATCCAATTCATCATCTTTTGTAATAGAACATAAATAATTTTTATAAAAAATAGATAATTTATACTTTATATTTTGAACACAATACATAAATCGATTCAATTGTCTAAAAATATCCTTTAAATTCTGTTTATCTTCCTTATTTATATCCTTTATACTGAGCTGTTTATTATAATCTTCTAAAAGCATTTTTTCTAAATCAGTATTTTGTTTATTGTAATTATGTAAATTAATATTAATATTGTTGTAAAATTCTTCAATATCAACATCATCAGGTTCATTCGCGTAGTTGGAAGTTATATTTTCTTCCTCTTTGGTCATTTCCATATATTTTAATTCATAAATATTATCTCTGTTTTCAGCCTTAAGTTCATATCTACCTGATACATATAACATAAAACTAGTTGCATCTTGCACACTGAAAACTTCAATATAGATACAAAATTCTTCTAATTTAAAATATGATTTACATATAAATCCTTTGGATGCTAGTAAATCTTCAAGTTTTTTTAAAGAAAGTGGCATTTTTTTTATATTTTCCTATTTTTAAATATAAATATTTTTTTTTCAAGGATATTTTACTTAGTAACTAAAAAAAATAAAGTAAAAAAATTCTAACTTAAAATAATAGTTTTTTTTTACAAAATATGAATATCGACGAAATAAAATATGGCGAACTTTTAACTTATGATGTAATTTCACATTTACCTACTGATAAATCTCAACCTACTGAAAAAGAACTAATACTACTTGATTCTCTATTCAAAGAAAAAAAATCATCAATAAAGAAAATAACAGATGAAGCATATGAACCTTTCTTTGTAGGAATTTTATTTGTAATTTTGTCTTTACCGAAAGTTGATGAAATAATCACGTCTAATATTTCAATAACTCAAAATTCAATATATTTTCTACTTTTGTTCAAAATGATTGCTATGATGATACTGTATTGGTTAGTCAAACATTTTCATTTATGTAAAAAATAATATTTTTTATAACAAAATTCCCTTTGTTATAAAAAATTGATTTTTTTTAAGAAAAAAATATTTGTTTTTTAATTCTTCTAAATTATTTTTTAGAAAATGAACCAAGTCCAAATTTTAGATGATCATTTTTCTTACAAAAAGAAAAAAGTTTCATTCGGTGATGACGTAAAAAAACACGACGGAGCATCAAAATTCAATTCGTGTTTTGCGAAGTTATGTTTGATGTATTTTAGTCCCAGTCTATTTAGAGAAAGGATAGATAATTCATTTGAAATTCTGAATTTTCTTTATATGAATGAACTAGACTCTGATGACAAATTCATTTTTTATTGCCTCAAGGAGCTTGAACTAGCTAAGCTCAAATTTCTTTCAGAGAAAGAAAATTGTGATGAAGATGACAATGACAACCAGTTATCAAAAAATAAAAATAAAGATGAGGAGAACGATTCATATTGGAATAATGAATTCTGGACAATAAGAAGTGAATTGATGAATCGCACTAAGAATCAAAAGAAAGTTTGTTTAACTAGGAAGGGTAACAGAGAACTTTGTGTAAGTATTTTTCAAAATCACCTAAACCTAAACAAATTGGAAATATTTATTGATATGATTAAAGAACTAATTGAATGGCATGATTTGTACCAATGATATAATTATAAATATAGTTTAAAAAAGTATTATTTTATATATAAAAAAATGAATATTGAAGATTACACTGAAAAATCATTTGTAGTTTTTGGTGAAACAAAGAATTTTAAAGATATACTAAAAGAATTAGGTGGTAAATTTAATTCGAATTTAAAAGTCGGTCCGGGCTGGATATTTTCAAAAGCTAATAAAGAAAAAGTTGAAAATTGGATGAAGTCGATCCCTACACAAACAATTCCTAATCATCTTATCACGAATTCATCTTCTAGTAGTAGTAATAAGAAAAATTTGAGTAAATTAGTAATCGATGAATTTTCTCAAATTTTAATAGAAGAGGATGATTTAGATTACTCAAAAAAGAACGAATATAAATCTTTATTGATTGAAATGCTTATTAATAGAAAAGATGATATATCTTTTGAGGATTTTTCAAGTATCGATATTGATAAAATTATTGATTATTCTTATATTATAAGTTCGAGAATGAAAATCTAATTTATTTTTTTTGAGCTCATTATTAATTCAAAAATTTGAGCATAGAAAGGATATTTTCCTTTCATTTCATTTATTTTTATTCCTTTTTGATGATCTGTTGGATTTATACTAGAGAAATTATCAAAAATAACTAATTTTTTATTTTCTTTTATAGCTTTTTCAGAATACAATCTGCCTTCTCCATAACCTTGCAAAGAAATTTCATATTCATTCATAAGATAGCTATCCAAAAAATCTCTTTGGAAAAACGGCCATGTCATTTCAATTCCGTCAACTTCTCTAGTACCACTATTATTTGAAATCTGTTGTTTCATATGCGGTCTTGTAATTTTTCCATCTTTATGATGACTCGGCGAAAATACCACCGCGTTAGGATTATTTGTAGAATATATAATTAAATTTTTAATAAAATTATTCATTTGAATAGAATTCCATTGTAAATCATCATCAATAACCCCAACTACATCATATTCTTTTGTTTTCTCAACATTGTGAATCCACCATGACCAAAGCAATTGAAATTTGACACCTTTAGATCTAAAACAATATAAAGATTTTGTTTTTAGATCTTTGAATTTTGTATCCGATTTTCCATAATAAGCAAGAACAAAATCAGCATTAGTTTCAGTTGATAACCACGATTTTTTATTGTTATCACCTATTGCTGAAAAAATGAGAATTTTCATTATTTTATTTTTTTGGAAAAATATAAAATATTTTTTTTAAATCCATTTATAGATATATTTTTCAAATTGTAAAAATGGAAAAAAATCTTAAAATTGGAGTTTGTACATTAAGTATTGGTGAAACTTACAAGCAATATACTAGATACACACTACAAAACAAGAAAATTTACTGTGAAAAACATGGATACACTCTAATAGAAGATGAATCTATATATAATAAAGATAAACCAATACCTTGGAGTAAACTACTTTTATTACTTAAGTATTTATCTGATTATGATTATTTAGTATGGATTGATGCAGATATTTATATCATGAATAATGAAATCAAGATTGAAAGTTTAATTGAAAAATATAATAATGTAGATATAATTTGTGGTTCTGATTGGAGAATGCCGAATACAGGTGTTTTGATAATAAAAAATACCGAATTTTCTAAAGAATTTCTTCAAAAAGTTTATGATAACGAATACGATCCTAATTCTGATCCAAATGAAAGATATTTAAATTGGGAACAGGGTTCTTTTATAAATCTACTTGATAAAAATAGTTTAAATTGTAAGGAAAAAATTCAAGTTACTGATCCTGTTGAAATGAATAGTTATTGGTTTAATTATTTTCCAGGTCATTTCGTACTACACTTCGCTGGAGTTAGACATCAATTACTTGAATACCTTTTACGTGATCATTGTCCTGATAGAATGGATATTGATACGGATAAAACCTATAATGCAAGGATGGAGTGGCTAGCCGGGCCTATCCGCCGAGACATGGATGAAAAATTAAGAGTCGATAAAGAAAATGAACGAAAAGGTTTACTTGAACATCCAATTGAATATGTATCTGAAAAAGAATATTTAGAAATAATCGAAAAGTATAGCTATTTATTTGATGCTCTTTTGAATATTGTAAAAAGTACGGGGGAAGAATTAGAAGGAAATTGTTTTTTTTATCACAGAACTTTCGATAAAATATCGGGAAATAATAAGGGAATAAATTTATTTAGTCTCGGTAAAAATTGTAGTAGAATTCTTGAAATAGGTTTTAATGCAGGACATTCATGCTTATTATTTTTGTTATCAAATCCTGAGAATAAAATAGATTGTTTTGATATATGCGAGCATTCATATACAAATTTATGTTTCGATTATTTATCAAAAACTTTTCCGGGTAGAATAAATTTATATCAAGGTGATTCTAAGAAAACTTTACCAGATTTTAAAAGAGAAAATCCTGATAAGTTCTATGATTTAATTCATATTGATGGAAGTCATGAAATAAATGATGCTAACTGTGATTTTTATAACACACTTTATTTATCTAAAAAACATGGGTTTATAATATTTGATGATGTGAATTTACCCCAAATGAAACATTTATGGGATTGTTTCGTCAGAGATGGACATGTTAGAGAAGTTTATAGCTTACCAGTTGAAACTTACCCTCATGTTATAGGTAAATATAATTAAAAAAAAAGCGTGTTTATATATAAAACTAATTGAGAGAGTTTTATATAAAAATAATTAAGACAAATGTTTCCAATTACGATAATTATAAAGTCGGTATTCTTGACTTGTAAAACGACCTCTACACATAGGGCATGCAAGTGTTCGACCACTTTGCAACATTCCATTAAAACAATTTCTACAAAGTGCATGATTACAAAGAGGAAGTTTACATTGTGTCTGTTCATAACACACACAACATTCTTCCAAACTTCGTTGTTGTGGTGATGATCTCTTAGGTGATCTCTTTGGTGATCTCTTTGGTGATCTCTTAGGTGATCTCTTTGGTGATCTCTTTGGTGATCTCTTAGGTGATCTCTTTGGTGATCTCTTTGGTGATCTCTTTGGTGATCTCTTGGATGATCTCTTATTAACTAACTTTATTACACGTGTTCTACATAAAGGGCATGGAGGATTATTATTTCTAGTTTGACGCTTGATTTGTTTTATACAGTTCATACAAAGAGGATGATTACATGGTAAAGTAACTTTATGTGTATCTTCTAAACAAACTGGACATTCTTCCATTTGAATTTTTCTTGAAGATTTCTTCTTTTTAGGAGATGATTTTTTAGGTCTAATTTTTTTACATCTTCCTGTTTGAGGATCTCTTACTTGATCTTGACGACAGGATTTTATTTGTCTTCCAGTTGCTGGATTAATTTCATAACCAACTTTAATTGATTTCCTACGAGGAGATGATTTTTTAGGTCCAATTTTTTTACATCTTCCAGTTTGAGGATCTCTCACTTGATCTTGACGACACGATTTTCTTTGTCTTCCAGTTGCTGGATTAATTTCATATCCAACTTTGATTGATTTTGGTGGCATTTTTAATATCTTTATTTAAAGAAAATAAATATTTTTCAAAAAATAATTACTCTTTTAAGATTTTAGAAGAGTAGTAAAATAATTTTCATCACCTATTTTATACCCAATAATTTTAATATCATAGGAATTTTCTTTATTTACATTTACAAAATAATTTTTTATTGTAGTTGGATTTTCATAAGAAAATAATTTACAATCAAAATACTCAAAATTATCTTCATTAATATCAATATAATAACCAGGATTAAATTTTTTTACCATCCAATCAATAGCAATTTTTATTGCCTTTTCAAAACTATTTGTGTTTTGAGCTATAAAAATTCTGTCATCATCGATATTTTTATTTTTAAAAAAATAAGGTTGTACGAAACTTGGCTCTATTGTTTCATACAACATATATTTATTTGTATCAATAGAATCAGACTTTTCTTTTAACCATTTTAGAGTCTTTTCTTTATCATGTAAAACAACTTGATTTGGAAAATATTCAAAATCTTCTGGATCTAAATAATAGTACTGTAAAAAAGTATAGTCTTTGTATTTTAATATATTCTGAAAATTACGTGTTATTTCTAGTCTTAATATATACAAAAGTCTCTTCAAAACTTCTTCTGAATTTATAACCATTTTTCTGTTTCTAAATATATCTTCATTGTCCAATGAAAAAAAGTTTTTTAACTTTTTATATGAAAAACGCTCATCAACGATTATATATTTACTTAGAAATTCTTCCAATAGTTTTTGATCCACATTCTCAATATTACTTCTCGGATTTTCAATTATTTTTTCATCTACAAATATTGAATATAACCAAATAAAATATTCGGTTAGATATCTTGCTAGTTTTTTATTGAATTTAAATAAACTAATTTGACTTTCTTCTGAATTATTATTATATGTTAAGGACAATTCTCCTCTTACCTTTTTTGTAAAACGTAAATTTCTATTAACACCGTTGTTGTTATACAAAAGTATTATATCTATATTTCCAAATTTACCTTGTATTTCTGATGAATTATTACTATCCTCATTCAAAAATATTTGTTTTACAGTCGTCATTTTTAAATAATTAGTGACAATTTCTTCTAAATATCCATCATCCAATATTGAATATAATTTGTCTTCAATTTTAATATTCAAAGGCATTATCGGATTTTTTAAAATAACTGAAAATTTTATACCATTGTGTTGAACATTTATAGCTCGAGTTTTTCCCTTATTATCAATGAATTGAGAATCAATATTCAGGGACATTAGTTTTTCATAGTTATCATCAGTTATATATTTTATATTATCAAGTTTATTGAACATTTGAATTATTTTTTGAGAAATTTCAGAATCATAATCAAATTCACACTGTATATCATTAGCAACTTTATTATTTGATAAAGCTATTATTTCACATTGTGGATATTCAGCTGCATCACTTTCACTACCAAAGTGTGAATAAATAAAAACACATTTGCGATTCTTATTTTCTTTTTTATAATATCCTTCTTTACAAGAAGGAGTTAGTAAAAATTCTTCATTATATTCATCTCTCACAAAAATAAAGATATTATAATTATAATATTCTTCTAATAATCTTACGTATTTTAAAGGATTGAAATATGTATCAACTTTTTTAATATCATCTTTTATACTTTTTAAACTATCTTCGAAATTTTCTTGTTTTGATAAAACTGCCATTTCCGATAAAATTTTAAATCTTAAATCCTCAGTAAAAACCCAAAAATTATTATCTTTCTCAGATAAAAGATGAATGGTTTGTATGCAATCAATAAAACTATTCGGACTTTTTTTGACTCCAAATCTATAAAATGTATATTTAATATCATTCTGTAAATTATCAAACAGAAGATTTAGTTTAGGTGGTAAAATTCCACTGCATAATTCTTTTACAAATTTATTTGTTTTTATCTTATCCTGCTGATATTGCTTTACTAATTCATTTTTAATATTATCAAGAGTTTTATTTTCAACAAAACTCTTATCTGTTTCTTCTTTATCTTCTTCTTCCTCACTTTCATACTCATTTTCATCAACACTTTCATCATCTTCTTCTTCTTCTTCGCTATCAAATTTAAATAAATTAGATTTTATTTTATCCTTTTTATTTTGAGAAATTTTATAACAACATGGTAAGTAATTAAAAAGTTTCTTATTCTTCAAACTATTTTTCATCATTCCTGGAAAAATTTTTCCAGATTTAATATTTCTATCCGTATTACAAATATATCTTCTTGGCTTGAAACCATTCATTTCTTTCTTTGGAAAAATTAATATATCACTTTTTTCATCCAATGATTTTTTATATAAATTATTTGGATTCAATGGTTTTCCTGATTTTAAATGTTCTTGATATTTTTCATAATCTTTGTCAATATTTTCAGGATATTGTTGACATTTTCTAATATATTTACCTCTCAAGAAAATGTCTGGTTCTAATTTTTCCAAATCTTTTGCTTTTGGATTTAATAAAATCCTTGATTCTTCATCAACTTCTTTTTTCTTTTTCTTTTTAGTCACTTCTTCAAAATTTGTTATATATATTCTGTAAACTTGACTTACATTGTTATATTCTAAATAATATTTTTCCATCAAGCGACTAAGTATATACTGAAAATTTTTCACACTTTCAATATTTAAACATTTGGTTATATGAACTTTTATATAAGAATTTTTTGAAAAATATTCATCATCATCATCATCTTCATCAACATTTTTATATTTATCACTCTTTTGTTCTAGTAAACTTGCAGTTATTTCTCCTGTACTTTCATGAAAAAAACGAAGAGTTGTTTTAGAAATAGGAATTCCTTTACTCTCATCTATTGTTATAAAATTACCAAAAATTGGATTTGTTAGTACTAAGTCACAAAATATAGTTCTATTTAAATTTTTATTTGGAAAATCAAAAAATCCACGAATCAATGAACATTTTTCTGAAATAATGTCAATCTGATATTTTGGAAATAAATTAAAAAAATCATTAAACAAATCCTCCTTCGATATTTGATTTATATTAAAATCAAAAATTATATTGAACTCTTTTGTTATTACAACTTTTACAAAAGATGAATCGTATTCTTTTTCTTTTCTTTTCCTAATCTTTTCTTCATATTCACTTTCTTCTTTTTCTTCTTCTTCTTCTTCTTCTTCTTCTTCTTCTTCTTCCTCTTCTTCTCTTTTTTTTTTATCTTCAACTTCGGGTTCTTCTTCACTACTAGATTCCTCTCTATTCTTTCTTTTAACCCTTTTAGTTTTCAAAATATACAAAGTGATTTCTTCGTTGTTATTATTGATTATCCAATGTTCTGGTGCGATAAAATCACCAAATATTTTATAAAATCCGTTACAAGATGCAAATTGAACATGATTATTTAATTCTATAAAATTAAAAACATCAAGTACTGAAAAGTTTAATGGTATATTAAGTTTTAGCTCAATTATATTTTCTTCCATTTTAAATTCCGTATGTTTAACACCATTTAAAGTTGATAGAATATTAGATGACTCATTATTTTTAATATCTTTAGTCAAGTTATCTTTTATATTTTTTTCAAATTTTTTTATATTTTTTTCATATTCTTTTAGTTTTTCTAACAATTCATCTTTAGAATAAGATATTCCTAAAATATTCAAATCTCTACAAAGCGGTTCTATAATTGCATCGATAAAATCCATTGTACCATTTTCAATAAATTCATTCATATTTCTTATATAATTTACATTGTATATAATAAATGGTGTAATTATATCTGATATCGTATTAATTTTCATTGAAAATTTAGGAATTATATTATTGTAGAAATTTAAGAAAAAATTTACATTAGATGCCTCTGATGTTTCCATTGATACAAATTTTTTTATCGTTTCTAATAAATCTTCAACTATATATCTCTGATTATTATTCAATGGTTTAGGAAAACCTGTTGGAAAATATAAATATTTAGGTAATGTGTTTAATTCAATAGCAATTTTACTTTTTATTGATTTTTCAGTATCAAATGCGGTAACCATAATTTCTTTGTTATTAAAAAATACATTCATCTTACTTATTTTTTATTACATTGTAAATAAATTTTTAATTTGTTTTTTATAAAAAAAAGTAATAAAAATATATTAGTGAAACTTCTTTATTTTTTTATATTACGAAATAATATAAAATAATATATATGTATTATGTACTAATAGATTTTAAATACGCTGGAAATTCATTTTCAAAATTTTTCAAATCATTATAACTTCGCCCTCCACTATAAATTATTTTTTTATCTTGATATAATATAATATAACTAGGAAACCCAACTAGATTAGGATAAATTTTATCCATTTTAGGTTGTAGATTTATTACATTAGGATTTTTACTATCTGCTTGAATAGTTGCACAAAAGAATAGTTCAGTATTTTCTGCAAATTTTTGAAAATCAGGCTTAGCCATCTTACAATAACCACAAAAATTTCCTTGTAACATTATAAATATTGGCTTATCTTTAGGTATCATTGGATTTATAATATTTCCATTATCATCGAAATCATTTGTATCTAAATAAGCAACTGGTTTTGTCAAATAATCCATTTTTTATTATATATTATATAATTTTTGTTTTTATTTTTAAATATATTATTTATTTTTCATAAACTTTCTTGTAGACTTTCTTATAGACTTTCTTATAGACTTTCTTATAGACTTTCTTATAGACTTTCTCATAGACTTTCTCGTAGACTTTCTTATAGACTTTCTTATAGACTTTCTCATAGACTTTCTTGTAGACTTTCTTATAGACTTTCTTATAGACTTTCTCATAGACTTTCTTGTAGACTTTCTCATAGACTTTCTCATAGACTTTCTTGTAGACTTTCTCATAGACTTTATTTGGGTCTTTTGTTTAGCAATTTTTTTAGAGGAGTTTATTTTAGTTTTTAGAATACCATCAAATTTTCTTATTCTTTTTCTTTTTCTTTGTCTTTCTTCTTTTGATGAGTTGTATCCTCCGACATCTTTAATACTACGTTTTCTTGTTATGATAGGAGGTATCACATCATGACGTTTTCCTTCTTCATTTCCAACAACGTGAGATCTTATAAATAAGCTAGGTCTTGGAGGTAATTTTTCTTTACTTAATAACTTATCTAATGTTAAATAATCTTTGTTAAAACTTACTACACTTGGTTTTATTATTCTGTCACCATCTATTTGTGATAATATATTTATTGCAATTTCCTTTAGATTATTTCTATCCAAATTGCTAATACTATTAATAGAAGATGTATCAAAATAAATAGTTACTCTGTTTTCTTCTTTATTTTTTATAAAATCTATCGAACAGTTAATATCGTCTATAAAAATATGTAAACCACTTATATTTCCACCGATATTTTGTAAATTTTTATAGATCTTTCTCTTTCCTCGTGTATTATAATAACCGGAATTGTTTATGTTATTTATATTTTCAATACATTCCCATATATTTTTAAATTTTTCAAAATATAATTCTCTAATTTCAGATAATGACTTTTCTCCAATTTTTTTTATATTTTTAGGTAATTTTATTTTTTTTAATTTTGTACTTAATGAAAATGCTGAATCTCCAATTTCTGTTAAATTAGAGTTTTCTTCAAATGTTACTGAAGTTAGATCATTGCAACTTTTGAATGATTCTACTCCAATATTAGTTACACTTATTGGTATTTTTATAGAATTTAATCCAGAATTAATGAATGAACCATCTCCAATTTTTTTTAATTTACTATCTTTTTTAAATTCAACTTTTGTTAGATTTAAACAATTACTAAACGCCTCATTTTCAATATTTAGAACATTTGTTGGTATTTGTATTTGACTTAATCCAGTATTATTAAATGCTTTTTTTCCAATAGTAGTTACTGTTTCTGGAATTATTATACTATTTAAATTAATACAACCATCAAATACCGATTCATAAATTATTGTAGTATTTTGGTGAAGAAGATTTATTATATTTTTTAATTTTTTACACTTATAAAATGCAAAAGGTTGAATGTTTGTACACTTTATTGGTATTTCAATACTTTCTAAACTTTCACATCCAGAAAACGAGCTTTCACCTAATATTACTAGTTCGGTATTTAATTTTATAGTAGTTAAATTGACGCAATCTTTAAATGAACCATATGGAATTTCAGTTACAGAATGTGGTATTGTTATAGATTTTAGACTTCTACAATTTTCAAATGAATTAGAACCAAGTTCTACTATTTTTGATAAAAATATGTTGTCTTCTTCAAATATTTGAATATTTATTAATGATACACAATTATAAAATACACCATCGCCAACACTATACAAATTTGATGAATCTTTAGAAACAAGTTCAACTTTTTTTAAATTTGTACAATCTCTAAATAAAAAATTTTCAAGATTGAATGAATTTGGTAACGATGCTTTTATTAAGTTTGAACAACTTTCAAATGCAGCTTGTCCAACTTTTTTTAAATTTCTTGGATTTGATAGATCTATGTTACTTAGTTTTATGCATTTATAAAACGTTGCATCTCCGATTTCTGATAATTCAGAGTCTTTTTCAAAATGTACATTTTCTAGATTCTCACATTCCAAGAATGCGTATTCTCCAATTTTAGTTACACTTTTTGGTATTTTCACTGAACTTAGTTTTGTGCAACCAACAAACGTTGCATCTCCAATTTCTGATAATTCAGAGTCTTTTTCAAATTCTACTGAAGTTAGATTCTCACATTCTTGGAATGCATTTTCTCCAATTTTAGTTACACTTTTTGGTATTGTCACCGAACTTAGTTTTGTGCATTTATAAAACGTTGCATATCCAATTTCTGATAATTCA
>Ga0214923_10001644_pt1 | contig 31370 bp, 20 predicted proteins | sample LL1510_MetaG_FD_177993 | JGI IMG/M metagenome (GOLD analysis project Ga0214923, IMG submission 177993) | Freshwater microbial communities from Lake Lanier, Atlanta, Georgia, United States - LL-1510 | ecosystem: Environmental > Aquatic > Freshwater > Lake | place: USA: Georgia | collected...
GACCTGAATTCCTGCGGAAATAAGCGCACCAAGCCTGCAATCCACAGTCCCCGCATCGAGGATTGCGGGCCACGCAAACCCTCCGGCCGTGCAAAATCAGCCAATGATGGGCCTTGGGAACCAAGGCTTCCGGGATATGCCGCATCAATTGAACCTCGGTGGCCAGCGGGGTTTTGGCACCGCGGGTCAAGCCCAACCGAGCCGAAACCCGAAAAACATGGGTATCTACCGCCATCGCCGCCTCCCCGTGCAGAACCGAAAGGATCACATTGGCGGTTTTGCGACCCACCCCGGGCAAGGCCATCAAATCCTCCCGGGCCGACGGCACTTCGCCCCCAAAACGCTCCATCAATAGTTGGGCCAAGCCCGCCAAATGCCTGGCTTTGGCGTTGGGATAGGATATCGAAGCGATCAATTCCCGAATGAGGTCCTCCCCGGCCACCGCCATCGTTGCCGCATCCGGCAATCGGGCAAACAAGGACCGCGTCACGATATTCACCCGTTTGTCGGTGCATTGGGCGGACAAAACCACCGCCACCAGCAACTCAAACGGATTGCGGTACATCAATTCCGTCTCCGCCTCCAGCCCACTCTCCTCAAAATACCGAAGCACCCCGGCATAACGCTCTTTGATCGTCATGCCCCAAAACTACAAACCGAATGAATTTCCGGCCTTACCGCTTCTTTTGGAGTTTGAGGCTCTGTTTGAGTACCCCACCATCCCCCGTCAAAGCCTGAACCAAGACATAATATTGCCCATCGGACCATTCGTCCATCGGCAATTCTAGACGGTGTTCGCCAGCAGACAGCATTGGATCGTGGCTTTGGTAAACCCGACGGCCAATCGCATCGACCACCTCAACGCGTAAAGTAGAAGGTTGCCCAAGGTTCAGGTTTAACGAAGTACGATTTGACGCTGGGTTCGGGTAAATGGAGGCCTCCAAAGGAGCCTTGAAGGTCTGCAAACGCAGACGTGCAGCGGTCAACGGCAAGCCCGTCAAAGCCACTCCGTCGGAATTAGCCAATTCGCTCTCGGTTTCATCCATCTCCAGCCAACCTTCGGCACGACCCTTCAGCTCCAAACGAATTACGTCATCGCCTTCCATCAAACGCCAAGGCATCAAATGATACCAAGCCAAACGTAGGCTTCTGCCCTGTTGCTTGTACACCACCGCTTCGTCGCTCACCTTGCTCATCGAACGAACCGAAACCACCTGAACACCTTCCGGCAAACGCAGGTTCAACGATACCGCCCCCAAATCCATACCACGCTTGGCCTTCAAATCCAAGAAGTAAACCCCCGAATTGGTCGTCTGATCCCCGTTCTCCTCCATCCGCGTCCATGACGCACGCGCCGTCACCGATGGGTTGTAACTGCCGTTCACGTCACCGTAACACAATGAACGTAAATCAAGATAAACACTATCTCCCTGTCCGATCGAAAAGGTATCCATCGAATAACCGAAATCACCCGCACTAAAATCATTAATAATTAACGAATAACGCCTCGAAACAAGCAATGCATCCGACGAGTTAATTGAGGCCGTTCGATTCACATCAGCGACCTGACGCCGCAACCCCCATAGAGACTGCAAATTGGTAAAGTGCCGGGAAATCCCCAAGGCATCGGTTGCATTAACGCCTCCCCACGGCCTTGGATTGGTAAAGCTCAATCGGTAACTGCCAGGTGGACGAATTCCAAAATCAAAAGATCCCTGTCCATCCGTTGTAACACTGTCAATGGCTTGGTTGCCGCTCGAAAGGGTTAACATCACCTGGGACATGGGGGTCAAGGACGTATTTTGATATCGGAGTACGCCACGAAGTGGGCTGTTCAATACCATTAGATGGACCGTTACCAAAGAATCACAGCCTTGAATATTGCCAAGCAACAAGGAATAAACGCCTGTCGCATTGAGAAGCTGACTCCCCAGCCAGAACCCCGACCCAAATGCAATCGTATCGTAAATCACCGTCGTCGACGGATTTGCAACCTGCAGATCCAAATAAACCAAACTATCGCACCCCGTATGACTTGTCAAAACCACCGTATAGCTTCCACCCTGCCAAAAGGCTTGCCCCTGCAGATTCAGGGTATCGCCCATACAAAGCGATTGAACCAATGTCGTGGGATTTATAGAGTCAGCAACTGTCAAATGAAGAGTCACCATGGAATCGCAACCTGTTGAGGTTGTCAACATCGCGGTATATACACCACTCGTGGACAAAGCATTTCCGTTGAACCCAAAAGTCTGGCCATAACATAGGCTCCTGTTCGTTTGGGTAGAATAAACGGGATGAACCATCAATTCCAAGTGAATTGTTGAATCACATCCGTTATGGGAAGTTGTTACCCGGGTATAGCGTCCACTTTGAGTCAAGTTCAAACTACCGAACAAATAGCTACCCCCAGCACAGATCTGAACATGGATGGTTGTATCGGCAGGCCTAGGCTTTACCTGCACATAAGCCTGAACAACCGAATCACAACCCAGCTGATTGGTTAAATTCAAGCGATGCAAACCTGAACTTACCAAAGGCATGGAGCCCATCCACACGGTATCTCCTTGACATAAGGTAACACTCCGACCCGCTGTTACCCTAAAATTATCGATTGACCATGATTCGTTACAAACATCCTCGGCATTCCATTGATTAATCGAAAAGGAAACGTTGTTTCCAATCCCATGGGGTGCAGCAAAACGAGCCCTGTAGGTTCTAGTTGGGTATCCCGAACAACGAGTACCCGATTGGCCTAATGGCTCTAATTGCGGATAGTTGGCGGTTCCCCAAGTCCAAAAATAGAACGTACCTAGCAAATGGCCATTGGCTGTAACATAGAATGGCTCATTGTTGTCCCATGAATCATGAATATTCCAATCAAACTCAAAGTAAGCCGAATCGTAGGGAGGGACATTCTGATTGAAATACGACAAGGATTGATTGGCAAAAGGCCCTAGCGCCTGGTTACCCAAATAGCTAAATCTTTGATTCGTATTCCACCCTGAACTATTCTGCGTGAAATTATTTTGGACCATATAAGAATCATTTCCAAAGTCAGTGGTGTCTTGACCGATGCGAATTGAGTTGGTTTGTGTAGAGCAACCATTACGATAAACTACTTTTGCACTATAAGTCCCTGCCATCGTTGGCGCAAATACATTGGTATCCATTCCCATGGCTTCGTAACGAAGAAGCCTGTGATTGCTGTGATCCGCTGTATACAAATTCCCGTCCGATGTCAAACCAAGACCCTGGGGAGTGCTCAATTGAGATAAAGCCCCGCCGGCCCCAATACCGCCTGTGACAACTTCACCAAAGGCGGATCCAGCCCTCCAACGCATGATACGGTGGTTGGATTGATCTGTAATGTACAAGCTTCCTGCCACGTCCACCTGAACATCGTGTGGACTGTTAAGTTGATTCAATCCCCCTCCAGGCCCTTGACTACCCGCAACCACCATTCCGCTACTCTCTCCAAGACGCCATTTAAGGACTCGGTGATTCCCCTTATCAACAATGTACATCCAACCATCGGGCCCTATGACCATATTGGTGGGGTAGTATAACTGATTCAAACCACTTCCAGCGCCATTTCCACCCGCCACGGTAACCCCAGAACTTGCACCTGGTGCCCAACGTTGAATTCGATGATTATGATGATCTACCACATAAACATGGTACTGAGGATCCACAAAAACGCCGTAAGGTCCGTACAATTGATTCATACCGCTTCCAGCCCCATTCCCGCCCGCAACGACGGATCCACTTGATGAGCCAGCCTCGTACCGCATCACTCGATGATTGTTATGATCCGCCACAAATATTTCTCCTTGTCTTTGAGCAAAAACCCCAAGCGGATAATTCATTTGCGATAGACCGCTACCCCCACCTCCTTGACCGGCAACAAACTGAATAACACCTGTTTCCAGGTCTTTTTTCACCACTCTGTGTTGGTTGGGTTGGGTAAAATACAAGTCCTTACCGTTTCTCCCAAGGAATACCCCGGAAGGATAGTCAAAATTATTGACTTCCAAATTTGCTAACGGATCCACTCGCATTTGATTTTGGCCCACTTCCTCGTTGCCCCTGTACCATTGAACCGAAACAACATTCGTATCAACAAGGGAAGGCGAACTTAACTGAACAGACCCCGGAAAACACAAATTTCCAGTCGAATGAATGGACGCTGATGGATTAACCAAAACTGGAATAGCACAGGATTGCGCCGTACAACCGCTAGGATGGCTCACCATCAAACGATAGGAACCCGAAGATTGCGCCATCAGGAATCGGGTGGTAGCGCCTAGCAGATGAACCCCGTCCTTAATCCATTGATAGGTGCAGCCGGGAATTGAATCTCCCGTTAATACGGTGGCCTGACCCTCGCAAACAAGGTTCCCAGAACTGGAGGTCACCTTCACAAGCAAACCGCATTGATTCCCATCCACTAAACACCCCTCTCTGGTATAAGCTCTGGCCGTATACAGTCCCGCATCGGAGGTAGAAAAAGTCATGGATGTCAATGGCTCATGAGCCAACGATTGAACCCATTGCCTGCCTCTTTCAGCTATGTACAAGTTTCCTTGACGGTCAATTCGAATTCCAGATGGATCGTTCATTTGGCCCGCACTGTTCCCGTACCCGTTGTACCCTCCAACAACCTGACCGTTGATTGAGCCAGCCCTCCATAGCATAACCCGATGGTTTCCGCGATCACTGATGTACACCGACCCGGATCCAAGCACCGAAACATCCCATGGGTTGGAAAGCTGATTAGACCTCGCTCCCTGCCCATTCCCACCTGCAACAGTAACGCCGTTTGATGCACCGATGGTCCAGCGCTGAACACGATGGTTGTATTGGTCCGCAACAAATAGTTCACCGTCTTGATTCATACAAATACCGGCGGGGTGATAGAGTTGATTGGGCATAGAGCCGGGGCCGTTTCCTCCGGCCACGACAGAACCCGTATCAGCACCAGGTATCCACTTAACCACTCGATGATTTCCGTAGTCCGATACAAATACATCCCCTGTTCTATGAACCCAAATACCATGAGGGCTGGATAACTGATTTAAATTGAATCCATTACCTCTTCCGCCGGCAACAACCGTTCCGACACCTTGACCTTGAATCCATCGAACAACCCGATGATTTCCTTGATCACTCACATAAATCCAACCTCGTTCATCCACAAAAACCCCCAAGGGTCGATCCAATTGTGTAAGTCCCGCACCACGACCGTTACCGCCGGCCACCACAACACCCTGACCTCCATTGGGAGACCACTTAACAATCCGATCAAATTCCGTGTCAGCCACATACAAATTCCCTTCCCGGTCGATGTGGATCCCCTGAGGGGAATTCAAGTTACTCACCCAACCATACCAGGGATGATACATAGAGGGAACTTGATAAAGCTGTTGTAAAACTTGGGTATATTTTGCATCTTGATAATTGTGAACGATCCCATTTCGAAGCCATGCAATTCCAGACAAAATAGAATCGTTTCCTGTGATAGCAAGTTGTACACCGGGCGTATCGTTAGGACATACTGCCAAGGTTGATACACCAAAGCTAGGCGTGGGTCGAAGAACGTAATCCTCCGAGGTTGTCGTACAACCTTGCTGATTAACCACCATTAACCTATAAGTGCCTGGCAATACCGTTCTAAACTCAGCTCCCGTTTCACCTGGCATATCCAACCCATCACGCTGCCATTGATAAGATAACCCGGTTTGTTGAATGGCGCGAAGGGCCAAGGTATCACCAAAACATGCTTCACCTTGGTTGCTTGTCCAAACGCTTGCTTGTGGAACGAAATTCACGCTTCCTTGAACATCGACTTCACAGCCGCCATAGGTAAATAGCTTGGCTGTATAAGTGCCTGCAGCCATGGTTTGATACGGCTTCCCTGACAAGTTTTCCGGCTTGATATAATGAATACTTCCATAGCCTCTTTCAGCCACGCAAATTCCGCCCTTGGAGTCAACACTTAGGCCCGTTGGGTCGTTCAAGGAGCCTACCACATGGCTTGTGCCGTTGTATCCAACAATAACTCGGCCTGTTTGCGCTCCTTTGCGCCATTGCATCACATGGTGATTCGCCCTAGAAGTAAAATAAAGGGTGCCAACAGCGTCCATTGCCAATCCCCATGGCTGGCTCCCTGTAGCAACCGTAACTCCAGCATTGGATCCTGATGGCCATGCTTGAATCCGGTTGTTATAATAATCTGCCACATAAATAGTACCATCGTATCCAATACTAATTCCGGCAGGGCCATTCAGCTGGTTGGCTTGACTACCGCTACCCTGACCACCCGCAATCACCGTCCCTTGAACCGACCCATTCACCCAACGCATAACCCGGTGATTGGAATGATCAACAACAATCAAGGCCCCATAAGCATCCAAGGTAATCCCGTGGGGTTGATTAAGTTGATTTAACGTCGAACCCGCACCGTTCCCTCCGGCTACAATTTGACCAGATGTACCGCCACAGGCCCATTTCATGACCCTGTGATTTCCCATATCGCTAACATAGACCCAGCCAAAATCATCCACATGGACCATCACCGGCCGATTCAATTGATTCAATGCCGAACCTCGACCATTCCCTCCGGCAACCACTTGGATTGTCCCGTTAACCCCATCCCGTCTCAATACACGATCGTTCTCAAAATCGGCAATGTAAACGTTTCCAGATTTATCTATAAAAACACCGTGAGGACTATTAAAGCCCGAATTAGAGTAGGTAGTTGAAATGTATTGAGACTCCCAGCGGTGTTGAAAAACACCCTCCCTGTACCATTGAACCCCTGCGATATTGTTATCGGAACTAGTCATCGTTATTACTCCCGGATTACATCCAGCAACAACGTTTGCATTCAAGGATGCTGCCGGAAGTGGCCGGATCGATGTTTCCCTCGAATACGAACAACCGACCCCACCTGAGGCCTTCAACCGGTAATGACCCTCCTGAACGGCTTCAAAATTTAAACCAGTAGCACCGGGGATATCGATTCCATTCCGCTGCCATTGGTAGGAAAGGCCTGTATCTTGAATGGATGTAAGTCTCAACGTGTCTCCAATACAAACCTCCTTCTCGCTGTTGCTATGCACAACGACATATTCAGGGATTCTTGCAAAACCATCTATATTGATAAGACAACCCCCGTAAGTAAGGGCTTTGGCGGTATAATGACCGCCTCTCAAAGGAATAAACTTCTTATCAGATAAAGCTACTTTGTTGTACGAACGCAAGGACGCCCACCCATCGCTCATAACATAGATATTTCCCAAAGTATCCACTTGAATCCCCCGAGGACCATTAACTAAATTAGATTCTAACAATGGTTGACCCTCGGGAATGCCATTGCTCCACATCACAACCCGATGATTTCCATAATCCGAAACATAGACGGCGCCATAAGCATCTACAAAAACATCACCAGGATTATTCAACTGATTAAGTTGGCTACCCCCGCCATTTCCCCCGGCTACGGTCTGCGAAAAAAGCGATCCAGATACCCATCGTTGAATTCGATGGTTGTTTCTATCCGCTATATACAAGAAGCCCTTGGAATCCAAAAAAAGTCCGGCTGGAAGATTCAGCATGTCAGGTGCCATTCCGGCTAATCCAGTTATTCCCAAAATTCGGGTTCCCGTTTGGGCTCCAGGAGTCCACCGAACGATGCGATGATTCTGTTGATCGCTAATCATCAATTGCCCTTGTGCATTCATACAAACCCCATAAGGCTCATTAAGTTGATGATTACCCGAGCCAGGGCCATTTCCACCGGCTACTACCATCCCAGAAGACGATCCCGGAGACCAGGCCATAATTCGATGGTTGTATTGGTCACTAACATAGAGAACACCTTTGGAATCCACAAAAATGGAGGACGGCCGATTTAACTGATGGGCACCGGATCCTCTTCCATTACCACCCGCTACAACCGTGCCTGAAGTTGATGCCGATGTGAACCTCAAAACTCGATCTGATTCGGTATCCGCCACATAAACATTCCCGTATGAATCGATAAAAGTACCTTTTGCTCCATAATTGGTCGAACCACGATGAACGCCGCCATGAAAATTTAAGTGATCCGACTGTACCAAAGTATCATTTCGATACCATTGAATGCTTCGATGATTGGATCCCTGCGATTCGATGGAAAGTGCATTGCTGGGACAAGAACCCGCCATTTGAGAAATGGGTTGACCCATAACGGACCACCTTTTGGAAATGACGGAACACCCACTGCTATCCGTGGCCCGTAACTGATAATCTCCATCCAGCCAAATTCGCAACGAAGGCATTGTCGCTCCAGCAATCGCCTGCCCGTTACGCAACCATTGAAATTGCAAATCGTATCGAAGAAGCGTTGACTCTAACAGCAAGGTATCCCCTTGGCAGAGTTCATAAATCGGTGGGCCTTTGATTTCAACGGGTGTTCCGTTAATGGTATGCGATGAACTATTCAATGCACATCCGTTGGACCTCATAACCCTGGCTTGGTACTGGCCTGAAGATTTTGCCTGAAAAGTGTCCGCTACAGAATTTGAAAGGGGGCTAAATCTTGAAACTGTTTGACTACAAAGATGAGAGCCCACATACAACGAACCTGAATCGGTTATTGCTATTCCGAACGGGTTGCAAGAAAGATTGAGATTGAGAGAGATTTCATTCGGCGAGGAAAAATGATGCCTTGAAACCCGGTTATTCATGTGTTGAGTTACCCATAAATCTCCTCCGCCGTCAATCGCGATTTGGTGTGGATTTCGGGCAAAGGCGGCCGCGACGGCTTGGTTGCTCCCTGGAGCCCAACGGAATACCGTGTGCTGATTATTGGAGGCCGCATAAAAATTGCTGTTCTGATCAAATAAGATATCTGTTGGTGAATCCACCATTCGATAAATAGCTCCAGTGGAAGCACCTTGATCCCATCGTACAACCCTGTTGTTCCCGTAATCTGCCACATACAGCCGATTTAAAGCATCGACCCAAATTCCAATAGGTTGATACAATTGATGATTGGCAGAGCCTTGCCCATGTCCTCCAGCAACTGTTACGCCGGAATTGGCGCCTGGATCCCAACGTTGTACCCGTGCATTGTGGTAATCGCTTACATAAACCGACCCAGAAGGGGTAACAAAAAGATCGTACGGCCCATGCAATTGATTGGACCCAGACCCCGCGCCATTACCTCCAGCAACAACCTGAGGCGAAGTAGAGCCCGGTAACCAACGAACCACCCGATGATTTCCATGCTCTACGACATAGACCGCACCGCTGTTTTGATGATAAAAAATACCTGCGGGATGACTGCTGTTGGCAGTCCAGGTTGGATTGGTTTGATAGGCCCTTAGACGACTTTGTACCACTGTGTTCCCCCTAAGCCATTCAATCTTGGTCCAATCCGGGACTATCGGGGATACGATTAAACTCGTACCAAGACATGAGCCATTCGCCTGAACAACGAGTGAGGTCGGCATGGTGTCCACCGTATATTCCACCACAGAATCACAACCCAACACATTGGTTAATTGAAAATGGTAAATTCCTTGACTTTGGATTCCTTGGCCTTGGTAATTCAAGGTTTCACCGGTACAAAGCATTCGATATAAACGAGTTGTATCGGACCTCGGTTTGAGGGCAAGATCGACAATCACCAAACTATCACAACCTGCCGATGAGGGAACCAGGATTTCATAATGACCGGCGCTAGTTAGGCTTTGATTGCCCACCGTCAGGGAGGTTCCTTCACAAATTTTGTATATATACTGATTAGTTTCAACCTTAAAATTATCCAAAGACCAAGACTCATCACAGGGATCTTGGTCGCCCAAAACATTTATTCGAAAATTCATGGTGGAGGACGTGTGAGGCACCTTGAAACGAGCACGATAAACGTGAGTCCGCCAAGGATTCCAATTATACCAATAACATCTAGCACTATAGGAATATATGCCTAAGTAGGTAAGTTCCGGATAACTTGAATTATACCAATAACCAAAAAAATAAGTGCCCAGCGCCTGGCCATTCAAGCTGATTTGAAAAGGCTCCGAAGCATCCCAACTATCATGCAAATAAAAATCAAATTCAACAAAGAGGCTATCGTGAGTAGGCAAATTGGATTGATTAAATTCCAAATTCATATTTGAAAAAGGGCCCAACATCTGGCTTCCATTCCACCAATGCATTTGACTTGTATTCCACCCAGAGCTATTATTTTGAAAATCATTGTTATTGATTAGGCTATAGGCTCCACCGCCAGTACCCAAATAAGTGGTATCAATAGGCTCTACATCCAATGTTAAGGTAATGACTGAATCACAACCGTTGGCTCCAACAACGGTTCGACTATAAACCCCACTCTGATTCAGCGACTGGCTACCAAAAGCATAGGACTGTCCATGGCAAATGGACGCTTGAATAGCGGCCGATGTGGTTGGCAGGACTTCCAAAACATCGTTCATGCTATCCAAGCCACCAGGACATCCCCCCAATAATTTGATGGTATAGGGAAACGTTCCCGTCATGTTTGTTGCCCCGCTGATGGTATACGTACCGTTTTGCCATTGCCCGGTTAATCCTGACGGCAGTCCGGTCACCACCGCATCGGTAGCTCCCGTTGATGTATAAACGATCGGAGTAATCGGCTGTTGAACACATACAGACGACACTCCAAGCCCTGTTTGACGGACAATCGTATTTAAGGGATTCACCGTTAGATCGCCCGTAAATGAATTATTGCTTCCAATGCAGCCGCCAGTCATTGTAATGGTATAATTAAAACTTCCTGCAACGGTTGGTGCTCCACTGATAGTAACTCGATTATTAGACCAAATGGCTGTTACGCCTGCCGGCAATCCGGAGGCAATAACACCGGTTGCTCCCGTAGTGTTCAATTGAATATTCTGAATTGGCTGGTCAACACATACCGTTTGAACAGTGGTCGATCCCATGCAATTAACTCCTGTCAAGGCAATCGAAAAAGGGAAAGTACCGCTCCCGGTTGGATTTCCACTAATCACGATGATGTTATTCGACCAATTCCCGCTTACACCAGGAGGTAATCCAGAAAAAATTGCTCCTGTTGCTCCTAGTGTTTGGTAGACAATGGGCTGCATTGTGTTGTTATAGCCAACTACCTGTGTTGGAGTATTGGCTCCTGACAAAAGACTAATATTGCACTGATTACTACCAGAGGAATTTGGATTTGAACCCGAAATCACCATTCCATTATTCCATGTTGTATTAGGAATTACATCGGCAAATTCATCGGCAAATTCGCAATTGCCAGGGGTTGCAAGATCCCATGAAAGATTATGAGGACCTGGTGATAGGATTTTAAAGCGAACATTGCACATGAGACCATTGAAGGACACTGGGGTGAGATTGAACCAAGCAGCGCGAAATTGGGATGCCCCGCTAAAGACGCCGCAGTTGGAGAGGAAACCTGCCGAAATATTCGAATTCAATGACGTAACTGATGAAAGGCACTGCAACTTGGCTGGATCGTATCCGATGGCCATTGAAATGGCAGCAATACTTAAACCGGAAGCCATGGTGATGCTTATGGGAACCAAAACGGTATCACCTACATTACCAAAAACTGTTCCAATAGATGTATTTATGTTCGACGTTGCAGTTCCTGATGGTGTTACGATAATTTGCCCTGTCATGGCTGAACTACCGCTAGATGTTGCAATGGAATTATTAGGCTGAACCGTTAATTGAAGGGTGACGATGCTATCGCAACCCCATTGATTGGTGAGGCGTACTTGATGGGTACCGGTGTTTGTAAAGTTTTGATTTCCTACCGTATAAGACTGTCCTTGGCAAATGGTTGCGCTTATCGTTGGGTTTGGCCCAGTTGGAAAGACCTCAACGCGCCCGTTTTGAAATACCGTCCCCTGGATGGGTGCAAAAAAGGCCCCTGTCAATTGACAAGAGGAGGTTACCCAGGTAAGTGTATCCAATAAGGGGGTTGTCGCAAGAAACCTCAAGCGACATATAGTACCATTAATTTGAGTCGTCGATAAATTGAACCAACCAAACGACCAATTTGAATCTACTGCGCTATAGGCAATTTGAGCGGAGCCCAGTCTAGCATCGAGGCTGTCTACACCCAAATAAGTCAATCCCGTAGTGGGAAGCGATAGATTCAAAGAAATACCCGCTATGGCTGGTCCACCACTTAACCTAATGGGAATTGATAACGTATCACCAACACAGGCCTGTCGACCGACGAGCGAAACCGTCTGTGCCTGGGCAAAAAAGCTCGAAAAAACGAGCATTAACAACAAAAAAAGACCGATTTTGGGAGTCTTGACCTTCATCATACCATGGGGATTTTATGCAAAACTAAACTCACCCCAACGGAAGGCCTTAAATTATCAACACATTATCAATAAATGGTGCTTTTAAATAGTTAAATATATGTATTAATTTGGTAATTAATTGATTAAAAATTAAAAAGCTATTTTATCATGATTTTTCAAACCTTTCGTCCAACCTCGCCAGCACCGCGGGAGATATCACGGGGATTTCCGATGGCGAAGGGCCTTGGTAATCGATTTTGGATGAACCCCGTTGACTGCCTTGGGACGGGCCCTGACCATGAAGATCGGCGCGTAACAAATTCAGCAGGCCGCTGACAACGCGGTGTTCTTCTTGGAGCGAAGCGTCGGAAATCAGGTGGTGCTCAAAGGCGCCCACCCGGTCCGCGGGCAATTCATCAAAAACATACAAAAGAAGTTGTTCCTGGAGGGTCGTGTTTTCGTTCATAGGCTGTTTTGTTCCTATTAACGAAGCATGCGTCGTTTTCTTATTCAAAAAATAAAACCCTCCTCACGCATCCTCCTCATGCACCACTCCCCAAGACGGATCGTGCCGGATCTCGCCCAACCCGGGCCGAGCCGGATCACGCCCAAATCGCGCCGGACCACGCCCAACCCGGGCCGAGCCGGATCACGCCCAACCCGCGCCGCGCCAGCCCCCCCTATAGGTTAATCCCCTTCTGATGAATCAGCTTGCGCAGGTTGCTTAGGGCGTACCGCATCCGGCCCAACGCCGTATTGATGCTGACCCCGGTGGCATCGGCAATCTCCTTGAAGCTCAAATCCCCGTAAATCCGCATAATAAGGACCTCGCGCTGCTCTTCGGGCAAACGGGCGACCAATTGCTTGACCTTGGCCAGGCTCTGCTTCATCATCAACTTGTCCTCGGCATGCAATTCCGTATCACTCATCCGGGCCATGGGATCCCAATCGTCATCGGCACGGACCAAAGGCATCCGGCTGTTCCGGCGAAAATGGTCAATGCAAAGGTTGTGGGCAATGCGCAGAATCCAGGGCAAAAACTTGCCTTCTTCGTTGTAGCGCCCGGCCTGCAGGGTCTGCATGGCCTTGACAAAGGTGTCCTGGAACAAATCCTCGGCCAGTTCCTGATGGCGGACCAGCTGATAAATCGTTGTGAAAATGCGGGTTTTGTGGCGGTGCATTAACACCGACATGGCGGCCTGATGGCCTGAAACATAGCGCCGAATCAGCTCCTGATCGCTAACGCCCATGACTTGTGAAGACATAGAGAGGGGTTTAGGTTAGCGTAGGGTCTGTTCCGATAGGCGCAATGGGTTTTGTAGGGTGTTGTTGGAAACGAAGTTAAACTGATTTTTTCTAATTCCAAAGCCTTGGGTCGTTTTTGTTTTGGAGGCTTCGTCCGCACCTTTGCAATCCCCTCAACCGAATTCTTCCGGCCAAGGCCCCTAACATGCCCCCTCGAATCCAAGGCAAGTCCGCCAAGAACCCTAACCAGCCCTCTCAAGGCCCGTCCGCCCCTCCAAACAGGGGTGGAATCGAAATCCGGAACGCCCGCATGCACAACCTGCGCGGTATCGATGTCATCCTGCCCCGGCATCAATTGGTCGTCGTCACCGGCTTATCGGGCTCGGGGAAGTCCAGCTTGATTTTTGATACCCTCTACGCCGAAGGGCAACGTCGTTATGTCGAAAGCCTTTCATCCTATGCCAGGCAGTTTCTGCAACGAATGCCCAAGCCCGAAGTGGACGATATCCGGGGTCTGAGCCCGGCGATGGCCATTGACCAACATCATTTATCCCGCAATCCTCGCTCCACGGTAGGGACCACCACCGAGATCTACGATTATTTCCGTCTGCTCTTTGCCCGCTGCGGGCATACCCTGGACCCCCAAAGCGGGGAAGAAGTTCGGGCCTACAACACCGAAGATCTGCTCAAAGAGCTCCGTCAAAAACGCCTCGACACCGCCAAATCCGGCGCCGAACTGTTGGTGCTCTGCCCCCTACCGGCAGTCGAGCAGGCCCGCCATGATCACCAAGGCCTGCAGGCTTACCTGGAGGAATTGCTGCAGCGGGGCTATACCCGCCTTTGGTCCGAAGGAAATCTGCTGCGCTTGGAGTCTTTTTTGGAACCCAAAGCTCGCTCGGCCCCCAAAATTCCCCCCGCCTTGCATTTGGTCCTGGACCGGGTTGCTTGGGAACCAATACCCGCCCAAAGTCCCTCCAAAAACGCCTCCCAAAGCCCCTCCCAAAGCCCCGAACCTGCCCCGGATTTCCCCGAATCCAGGTTATCCGAAGCCCTCGAACAAGCCTGGGTCGAAGGAGATGGGGTAGCCTGCCTGGTTTGGAACGGTGATTATCGATCCTACAGCCGGCGCTTTGAAGCGGGGGGAAAAACCTTTGAGCCGCCCTCTCTGGCGCTTTTCAATTTCTCGGGGCCCTACGGCGCCTGTCCCCGCTGCGAAGGCTTTGGGTCCATCCTCGGCATCGATCCGGATTTGGTCATCCCGGACAAACGCAGGAGTATTTACGACGGGGCCATTGCCCCCTGGAAAGGCGAGAAGATGAGCGAATGGAACGAGGCCCTGATTGCTTCAGCGGCCAAATTCCGGTTTCCGATCCACAAGCCCTACCAAGACCTGAGCGACGAATTCAAAGATTTGTTATGGAAAGGAAACAAGCACTTTGAGGGCTTGGATACTTTCTTCCGAATGCTTGAGGAAAACACCTACAAAATCCAGTACCGCGTCATGTTGTCAAGATACCGGGGCAAAACAACTTGTCCCGACTGCAAAGGAACGCGATTGCGCAAAGACGCGGCCTGGGTTCACCTTTTGGGTCAAGACGGGAGCACCTGGAATCTGCATCAATTGCTGACCAAACCAGCCGGGGATTTATTGCAATTAATGCGGGATTTTCAGATTCAAGACCAGGATGCCGAAGCCGCACTAAGGCCACTGGAGGAGATCGTTCGGCGCTTGGGTTATCTCTGCGATCTGGGGCTTGAATACCTGAGTATGCACCGCCTGAGTAACAGCCTTTCGGGCGGCGAGGCGCAACGCATCAAACTGGCCACCACCCTGGGCAGCAATTTAGTAGGCTCGCTCTATGTTCTGGACGAACCCAGTATCGGCCTGCACCAACGAGATAGCCGGCGCCTGGTTCAATTGCTGTACCAGCTCCGTGATTTGGGCAATACGGTGGTCGTGGTCGAACACGAACCGGACCTCATCATGGCGGCAGATCATGTGGTGGATATCGGGCCGGGGGCCGGGCATTTGGGGGGAGAATTGGTCTTTGAGGGAACCGTGCCCGAGCTACTCCAAAGCAAGGACAGCCTGACCGCTGCCTACCTGAACGGAACCCGTCGCATGCCCGACCCCCCGGCCCCCAAAAAGCACCCCTACCGCATTGTTCTGGAAGGCGCCGGCCTCCACAACCTTCAACGCATCACCATCGAAATTCCGTTGGGTACCCTGTCTTGTGTTAGCGGAGTGAGCGGTTCCGGTAAATCCAGCCTCATCAAAGGTGTTTTGTATCCGGCCTTGGCCAATGCTTTGGGACAGGACCCAGCCAAAGCCGGACCCCACGACCGACTGCACGGGGATTTGCATCGCCTGACTTTTGTTGAAATGGTGGACCAGCATCCCATTGGCAAATCTTCGCGATCCAATCCGGCCACCTATTCCAAAGCCTACGATCCCATTCGCAATCTCTTTGCCGCCCAAAGCCTCAGCCGTCAAAGGGGTTACAAGGCCTCCCACTTTTCGTTCAATGTCGAAGGAGGCGGTCGTTGCGAAACCTGCCAAGGCGAAGGTCAAGTCACTGTTTCAATGCAGTTTTTGGCCGACCTGCATTTACCCTGCGAAACCTGCAAAGGTCTGCGTTTCCAAGAAGACCTGTTGGAAGTCCGATACCGCGGTCGGCATATCGCCGAAGTGCTGGCTATGACCGTGGCCGAAGCCTTGGATTTTTTTGGAGATCGCCCGGAAATCGCCGGGAGGTTGCAACCCCTCGCCGATGTTGGCATGGGCTATGTCCCCTTGGGACAATCGTCCACCACCCTCTCCGGAGGTGAGGCCCAACGCATCAAACTTGCTTCGTATTTGGTGCGTGGCCAAAAAGACGGAGCCGGTTTGTTCATTTTTGACGAACCCACCACCGGTCTGCACCTCCACGATATTGCCCAATTGCTGGGAGCTTTTCGAGCCCTCCTTGCCAACGGTCATAGCGTCCTGGTCATTGAACACAACCCCGAGGTTTTGATGGCCTCGGACTGGATTCTGGACCTGGGACCGGAGGGAGGCAGCGGAGGCGGTCAATTGGTTTTTGCAGGAACACCGCAGGACCTGCTGCATCACGGCCAAGGCCATACGGCGGATGCATTGCGCAGCCGCCCCAACCAAGGGGCCTAAGCCCGACCTTTGCAGAATGCCAAGGTTTCTTGCCCTGGATTACGGCCGCCGACGTTGCGGACTGGCGCACTCGGACCCTGGGGGTGTGATTGCAACTCCATTGGATACGGTTCCCACCACCGAATTATGGGCCTACCTCCGACAATACCCGCATTGGGAGGAATTGGAAGCGATGGTGGTGGGCCTCCCACGGCGCGTCAACAACGAGCCCTCCGAAAACGCCGCACGCACCCTGGCCTTTTGCCAACAAATCCATACCCGTCGTCCCTTGCTACCCCTCTACCTTTTGGACGAGCGCTTTACCTCCAGCCTGGCTCACCAAAGCCTCCTGGAATCGGGCGCATCCAAAGCCACCCGACGACGCAAAGAGATCGTGGACCGCATTGCCGCAGTGCTCATCCTCCAAGACTTTTTGGAAATGTATAACAACGGACGCATCCACCACCTCCAACGCTTTGAACCCTCTCAACAACCATGATCCTTCCCATCGTTCTTTACGGCGACCCGGTCTTGCAACAAAAAGCTGCCGATGTTCCTTCCAATTTTGATGAGCTCCCCGTTTTGATCGAAAACCTGTTCGAAACCATGTACGCCGCTGGGGGCATTGGATTGGCCGCACCGCAGGTAGGCCACTCCCTGCGGATCTTTGTTCTGGATGCCGAGCTAGCCGACGAAGAAGCTTATAAGGGATGCAAAATGGTGTTTATCAATCCTTTGATCCTGGACCAAAGCGGCGAACCCTGGGCCTATACCGAAGGCTGTCTCAGCATTCCTGAATTACGAGGGGATGTGTTACGAAAGCCCAAAATCCGGCTGCGTTACGAAGATGCGGAACGCCGCAGCCACGAAGCTGAATTTGATGGCATGCTGGCGCGAATTATCCAACACGAATACGACCATGTGGACGGTCGCCTCTTTGTTGACCTCTTGCATCCCCTTCGCCGTCGCCTGCTCCAAAAAAAGCTGCAATTGATCCGCAACGGAAAACTGCGTCCGGAATACAAACACAAGGCCCGCTAGCAAGCAAGGCCCGCTAGCAAGCAAGGGCCCGCTAACAAGCAAGGGCCCGCTGCTAATCCTTGCGGCGAAAATCCCCCCGACGCAGTGCCTGAAAAAACTTGGTCCATGCACCCGGACTCAAAAGCGTGCTAGGTATTGGAAACGCGTTGGGTCCCCCAAACTGAGCAAAGGGCTGTTGACCACCCGCGTAATAGGTCTGGGCAATGACCTTCTGCATATAAAGTTTCTGGTTCTCCGAGGCATCCATGCTCATGGCCGAAGCTAATTGCACCAACAATTCTTTCTCCAAATTGCGTCGCGCAATGGAGGTGGCGTCGTCCTTGAGCTCCAGAGCCAGGAACTCCTGCCGAAAAGCCTCCTTGCTAGGCCAGGGGTAAACCAAGGCTGTGGGCAAGTCAATGGTATCCCGCTCCATGGGGACCAAGACCGAATAAAATTCTTCGTCCAATTGTTGGGGCATCACAAAAGTGGAGGCCCGATAACCCACCGCACTAAAAACCAAGGAATCCCCCGGCAACAAGACCATTGAAAAAAAGCCTTTGAGGTCGCTGACCGTGCCTTTGAATCGATTTTTGACCAAAACCGTGGCAAAGGGAACCACGCTCATGCTATCCGATGTCAGGGTGAGGCCCGAGAATTGAACCGGCTGGCTCTGAGCCTGCGCTGTGGGGCCCTGTCCGGCCAAGGCGAACACCACCAAACCCAGCGCGAGTAAGCCGCGTAAACATAGTCGAAACAAAGGAGCAAGGAATGACATAGCAAATGGGGGTAGGGAATTGTTGGCCGTGGTTAAAGATAATAAGAGGGGTCGTAAGTGAATTTTGTGTCAAGAGATGTCACAATCGGGGTTCATCTTTGTTTCAAACAACGCCAAAAGATGAAAAATAGCGCTCTCAACCGTACCGCCATCCTGCTTTGGGAAGATTGCATCGAAATGATTGGACCCGGGGAAACCCCTCTGGAGCAGTTTTTTTCGCAGCCTATGGCCGACCTTCGCCCCGTCCGCATGCATTCCAGGAGCGAAGCCCCCAAGACCCGTTCAGCATCCGCTCATTATTTAAAAAAGTTCGCTTCGAAAACCAAAACCCCCGTCCTCGGGTTGCTGTAATTTTGGGATTCGTTGGGGGCATTCCACCCCCCTTCGGAAATCAACCCGAACAACACCATTCACTTTACACCTACCACTCTTTCATTCAACACCCTTTCAACCACCTTAACCACCATGAGCGTCCAAAACGAAAAATTCAAAGCCCTTCAACTCACCCTTGACAAACTCGAAAAAACCTACGGCAAAGGCGTGGTCATGAAAATGGGTGAAGCCCGTGTCATGAACGTCGATGTCATCCCCACCGGGTCCCTGGGTTTGGACATTGCGCTGGGTATAGGCGGCTTCCCCAAGGGTCGGGTGGTCGAAATCTACGGCCCCGAATCATCGGGTAAAACCACCATTGCGCTGCATGCCATTGCCCAAGCCCAACGCAAAGGAGGCATGGCCGCCTTTATTGATGCTGAACACGCCTTTGACAAAGGGTACGCCGAAAAATTAGGAATCGATACCGAAAACCTCCTGATTTCGCAACCCGATAACGGTGAGCAAGCCCTGGAAATTGCAGATAACCTCATCCGATCCGGGGCCATCGATATTCTGGTTATTGACTCGGTTGCTGCCCTGGTCCCCAAAGCTGAAATCGAAGGCGAAATGGGAGACTCTTCCATGGGCCTACAGGCCCGACTCATGTCCCAGGCATTGCGCAAGCTAACGGGCAGTATCAACAAAACCGGTTGTGTTTGTGTCTTCATCAACCAGCTTCGCGAAAAAATTGGTGTTATGTTCGGCAATCCCGAAACCACCACCGGTGGTAATGCCCTCAAATTCTACGCCTCCGTTCGATTGGATATCCGCCGCATTGGGCAACTCAAAGACGGGTTGGATATCATGGGAAATCGGGTCCGCATCAAAGTCGTCAAAAACAAAGTCGCTCCGCCGTTCCGCCAATGCGAATTCGATATCCTCTACGGCCAAGGCGTTTCCAAAGACGGGGAAATCGTGGATCTTGCAAGCGATTTGAACATAATCAAAAAGAGCGGTTCCTGGTATTCCTACGGGGAGACCAAACTGGGCCAAGGAAGGGATGCTGTTAAGCAGCTTTTTGCGGACAACCCTGAACTGGCCGAAGAAATCGAAGGAAAAATTCGCCTGGCGACCAAGCCCAGCACCACCCCGGAACCGGAAGCTCCGACGGCGTAATCCCAAAACAGGGCTCCTGGCCCTGCAATCGTAGGCAATGTCCTACGATTAGGACGAAAAATTGGTTTTCCACGGGTTGGTGGCTTGTTAAATGATGTTATTTTAACTTCGCCATACCTAAACCCTTATACTATGAACAAATTACGATTGCTTGCTCTCTTTCTGGTCTTGGGCGTCGGAGTCGCCTCGGCCCAATCTGTCAACAAGCCTGTCAAAGGAGATCGTTTGTTCGAGCTCAGTGCAGCAGGAATCAACAACCTTAGCACCGGTCTTAACACAACCCGTGGGGGTGTCATGTTGCGCGATTTTACGGCTGATAACAAAGCCCGCCGTATGGCCGCTAACCTCAATCTTATTCTCGATACCGACAGCGGTGGAGACCGTCGTTTCAACGAAATATCTCTCGCTTACGGTATTGAAAACCACATGAAAGGCTCCAAGCGTATGTCGACCTATTGGGGATATGCCGGCGGTCTCAACTTGCAATCCTTTGACAACATTAGTCTAGCGGGCGGATTGTTTACCGGTTTTGACTTCTACATCGCGGATGGCCTTTACCTTGGTTCAGAGGTGGGATACAATGCCTTGATATCCGTGCGCGAAGCTGACAAATCAACCTTTGTCTTTAGTCTTCCAGGCGCACGGATGAACGGTGCTCTTCGCCTTGGCTATCGCTTCTAAGACCCGTTTTGTTCTAGAAGCATCCTTAAAAAAACAGGACAACCTTTGGTTCGTCCAATACTCCGGAGCCCCGCCTTGTGCGGGGCTTTTTTTTGGGGGACGTAGTCCCTAATCCTTAATAAGGTAAGGGGTACGACCATCCGTGACCACCACCTTCGCATTGGGAGATTTGGCCAATTCAGTAAAAGCCTCGATACTCCTTAATTTCAAAATATTATCGGTTAAGCCTTCCGAAAGAATTTTCTGTGCATCCCTGGTTCCGTTTGCCTCGATTATTTTTCGCTCAGCCTCAAGCTTTTCGCTTTTGAGAACAAACTCCATTCGCATCGCCTCTTGTTCGGCTTGCAACTTTTGTTCGATGGATGAGGCCAAGCCAACGGGAAGTTGAATGCTTTTCATGAGAACGGCGGTAATATCAATACCCTGAGAGGATAGGACTTCGTTCATTCGAGCTAGAATAGCTTTTTCGATATCAGATCTCTTTCCGGAATGCATGTCTTTGGCTAAGTATTGGGCACAGATATCAGCGGAAGCAGAACGGAATACATTGGAAATAATACCTCTATACTCTAATCCAACATTGCGGACCAAGGCCGGCGCTTTGACCCGATTGACTTTGTACAAAATAGAAATTTGAGAGGTAACACTAAGTCCTTCCTTGGATGGAAGGGAAATACTTAGTTCGATATCCTGAATCTGGAGATTGGTTTTGACAACCTTGGAAATGAATGGAACATACCAGACGACGCCCTGGGTTCGCGTCTTGTCCGATAAAACCCCTAGTTGCTGTTTCATACCAACTTGGCCAGGCCGAATCACCGTGCATGAGCCCAAAATGAATAAAGAAGCAAGAAAAACAGGCGCCACAGGAAAGAAAGAAATGGATTTCATAAAAATGATATTTAGTCTCATCTAAACGTAAAACATGGCCCTATCGTATGGAAGACATGGGCCAGCAATGGAATCCGAAAGACAGTTCCTAGGCGCTGAGGAGGAGAGGGAGGTAGCGGGGTCGGCGAAATCCCGTCAGATGAACTTGAAAATAAGTCGCTAAGTCGTTCAAAAAATCAGCATAGCCGGTCTCTGTACCCACCAGGCGATGGAGGGATTGGACATACACAGCACAAGAATCCGGTCCCATACGCCAGGTATTCGCCGATACAGCTTCACCCGGGTCCATCCAGGCCCCGCTATTCCCGTCCAAGAGGCAGCCAGGGCGGTAGTTTTGAGGATCAGGGGCAAAGCCCAAGTGCCGGCTGAGGCCTGCAAGGCATTCAGCGACCACGGCCAGTGTATCGGTTCGCTTATAACTTTCCTGTAATTGGGCAGAGAATTCATCGTAGTAAGCCGATTCGTTTTGGCCCTCGGCCAATACCGACGCCAGCCACTCCGCCATGAGGCCGTAAGCCAATCGCTGCATTCCTTTCAAATCCCCCAAAAAAGGGGTGGCAGGGATCATTTCTCGAACCCTTTGAACCGACAAAGAAGAAGCGCCTGTTGTTACCAATTCCAACTCTTGCAAGGGTAATAGTTGGCCGGAACGCAAAATGCCGGGTGTACGATGGGAAGCGAAAACCGAGAACGATAAAGGGCCCGAATCCCGTGTCCACAAAGAAAGCATGTAACGGTGATCTTGGTAAGGGACATGCCTCAGAACCAAACCCCGGTGCTTGTGCATAATTGGACGCGACTTAGATTGTGGGCTATTCGGTGTTACGCGTTAGCACCACGACCTTGGCGACCACCGTTTGTGCCGAAAGATCAAAACTATCAAAGGCCACTGCATGGACCAAGTAAACCCCGCTGTTCACCCGACGACCCGAAGGATCACGAAGATTCCAGCTGACCTGACCACCATCGGCCTTGGTTTGATAAACGAGTTGACCCGTTGCATCGGTGATTTTGATCCAAGCATCGGTCACCAAGCCACGAACCGAAAGGTAGCCCTCAAAGTCCGGCTCCACCGGGTTGGGGAAAACATGAACATCTCCTTGAACCTGAACTCCTTGAGTGGCCGATGAACGATAACCCATCAAGCCTCGGTCGGTTCCCACCAAAACCTCACCAGACACAGGATCAACCGCCAGGGCCAAAATCTGATCCGATAGCAGAGGCGAATTGCGAGTCGTAAACTGAGCCAAAAGCTTGGTACATTCAGGATTAAAAAGCCAGAGGCCGTTGGTGGTGCCGAACCATTTGCGGTTGGCGCCGTCCACGGCGATGGACATGATTTGTTCTGTGCCCAACAAATACCCCACGAATTGTTCTTGTTGAATTTTGAGGCGAGTGGCGTTAAAAGAACTCCGAAAAACGGTCGATGGATTGTAGAAAACCACAGGGCCCTGCGAAGTCCCCAGCCAGACAGCGCCGTCCCGGTCCATGGCCATGCAAATCACCTGCGATGAGGGCAGGCCCCCATTTCCTTCGCTTGTTGTTACCGTAACATAACGGGTATTGGTTGCGTCCATTACCACCACTCCCCCGGCCCGGTTACGCATCCATTTGTTACCGGCCCGGTCCACCAGCATATCCAACAATTCGGTCTGCCCCCCGGTAGCAAAAGAGTTCCATGTCCCGTTGGCGTAACGCACCACCAAGGGCTTGGGGGTCCCAAAATTGCTTATCCACAAGGCCCCGGAAGCATCCATATCCACCCCGCTCAGCCTCACCACGTTGGTGGTGCCTTGCTGAACCTGAAGGGCCGAATTGGCGACATTGTAACCCCTTGCACTGTCCCCGTCCACTTGCCAAAGGCCCTGACCCCAGGTCGATAACCAGACCCGTCCGGCGGTGTTGGGGTCCGGAAAAGCACCGGTAACATCGTAGAGGTTCCCCACGCCCACCAAGCTCTGACGATTGAGCGCCCGCCAGCGGTTCCCCGTCAACAAGGCAGCTCCGGCCGGGTCAAAGGTGTTGCCAAAAACACTGCTGTACGCTCCACCCGCCAGGGCGGTACCGCGTGCATTGGATCGCAATTGGAAAACCTTGTCCGTGGACGGCCCTTCGGGAAGGTAGCGAAAAGTCTCCCATGGGGTGAAACGAAAAAGCCCCCCACCCAAATCACCCATCCAAACTTGATACCCATCGTAAAGTGCCATCGAAGGGGAAACCAGCCCATCCGGAATTGGGTAATTGGAAAGGTCCAGATTCTGATCCAATCGAACGGTTCGAAAGGCATTCACGACCAACAATTGGCCTCCGGATACCCCCACAAAAACATTATCCACGCCGGGATTGATCACCATAGCCCGCTGACCACCGTCTTTGTAAAGAATCAAGGAGTCCCCGCGAAAAGTCACCAGGCTATCCCGGTATAACGCCAAGCCAGGAATCCTTTGATTCCCCCAAGCACTATCCCGTTGCCAAAACTCAAAGCTCTGAAGATTAGGCGCATCCTGACGAGCCCTGTAAAGCCCACTGTCGGTGGCTGCGTACCAGAATGAATCCTGAGCCACCAAGGCATTGACGCCCAAATAACGACCCCCGGGCCCAATGACAAAAGTGCTTCGGATTTCGGTTTTGGCCAAATCCAATTCCACCATTCCAAATCCATAACACAAATAAGCATAGCGTCCGGCCTGAACGATGGAGCGGATTTTTTTGCCAAGCGGTACGTTGGCCCTGAGAACAGCATCCAAGGCAACCCATTGGCCTTCTCGGTACAAGTCCAGGTTCCCGTTGGCGTAACCAACGATCAGGGTTTGGTAGGCCTGTGAATAACTGATGGCTGCAACCTCAACGTCATTCAATCCGTTCACACGGGTGATTCGTTCAAGAGAACCATCTTCCGTATCATAGACAAAAATCCCCCCGGAACAACCGGCATAAACCCGTGTGCCGACTTTCTCAACACAAGAAACTTTGTTCAAGGGAAGGTGGGTTCGCCATTGCCCTACGGGCAGTTCCGGGTCCTCCAACGAGCGTAGGGTCCTGGCCCCCACCGGGAAGAACCCCTGCAGGCCAAAGACCAACAGAAGCCATGCGACGGGTAGGATTCGAACCATCATAGTGTCCAGGCGAAGCTACGCAAAAAAACGAGCTGGTACGGGTCCAAAAGGCGGGTGCATGGGCGGAATCTTGTAGTTTTGGCCGTGCATTCGCCCCTTCTTCTCTTGGTTTCCCATCCCCTCCCTTTATGAGCGATTCTATTGGTCACGAGTGCGGTATTGCCTTGCTTCGATTGCGCAAACCGATTTCGTATTACCAACGTCAATACGGCACCCCTTATTACGGCCTGCAAAAACTCTACCTCATGATGGAGAAGCAGCACAACAGGGGACAAGATGGCGCCGGCGTTGCCACCATCAAATTGCAGGTCCCTCCGGGAACCCGCTACATCAGCCGCGCACGCTCGGTCGCCTCCCAACCCCTCAAGGACCTATTTGAGCGGATTTACCGGAACTTCAGTGAAGCCGGGGTTCGTGGGGAGGATTTTGAACAGAATCCGGAGCTAATGCAGGAAATTCTGCCTTACATGGGGGAATTACTCCTGGGGCATCTCCGCTACGGCACCCATGGCAAGAACAATTTGGAAGCCTGTCATCCTTTTTTGAGGCAGCACAATTACCGAAGCCGCAACTTGGTTTTGGCCGGAAACTTTAACCTTACCAACGTGGATCGGCTCTTCGATAAGTTGGTGAATCTAGGCCAACACCCCAAGGAAATGTCGGATACCGTCACCGTGATGGAAAATATCGGGCATTACCTGGACGAAGCACATCGAGAATTGAGTCAGCGCCTGAGTGGCGAACCCGGTTTGAGCGACCGTACGGCCCTGGAAGCGGAGGTAGGCCGTCAACTGGACTTGGTTCGAATTCTGCAAAAGGCCTCCAAGGATTGGGATGGTGGCTTTGCGATGGTCGGCCTTTTGGGCCACGGGGATGCCTTTGTCTTGAGGGACGCCCACGGGATCCGGCCCGCGTATTGGTTTGCTAACGATGAGGTGGTTGTCGCCGCCTCCGAAAGGCCCGCCATGGCCACAGCCCTGGGTATTGCCCCGGACCAAATTCAAGAAATCCCTGCAGGGCATGCCCTGTTAATCCGAGCGGATGGAACCTACGGGCTGCACCGGGTTTTTGAGGAGGCCCCATTGGCCGCTTGTTCCTTTGAGCGGATTTACTTCTCGCGTGGAAACGACCCGATGATCTACAGGGAACGCAAAAAACTCGGAGAATTGTTGGTTCCTCAAATTCTGGAAGCAATTGACGGAGATTTGGATAACACTGTTTTTAGTTATATTCCCAACACCGCCGAATCGGCTTTCTTGGGCATGCTGCAAGGGCTGGAATTGCACCTCCAAAAAGCCAGAACCGAGGCCCTGCATCGCTTGAATCCCGACTCCCTTCGTTCCAGACAAGGAGATGATTACCAAGATTTTATAAATCTAATGCAGCGGCGTCCCCGGGTCGAAAAAGCCGCCATCAAAGATGCCAAGCTACGGACCTTTATTACCGAAGACCACCATCGCAACGACCTGGTTCGTCATGTTTATGATACTACTTCCGGCATTTTAGAGCAAGGCAAGGATGCCTTGGTTGTTATGGATGATTCCATTGTCCGAGGAACCACACTGCGTGAAAGCATCGTTTCGATTCTAGGAGGACTCAACCCACGACTTTTGGTGGTGGTGAGTTCGGCACCAACCATTCGTTACCCGGATTGTTATGGAATTGACATGAGCCGGCTAAGTGACTTTATCGCTTTTCAAGCCTTGTTGAATCTTATTCGTCAAAGGGGTTTAGAAGACCGGTTGCAAGAGGCCACCCTTGAAGCGAGGGCTGATTTGGAACGCTCCGAACATCCCCTCTCCAACCGATTGCAAGGCTTGTACGCCTTGGTAAGCGATCGGGATTTGGAAGATGAAATTGCCCGTTTGCTGACTCCATCCGGCTTGGCCTTTCCCATTCGGGTGGTTTACCAACGATTGAAGGACCTGCACACCGCCTGCCCCGGGCATCGCGGGGATTGGTACTTTGGGGGTCAGTATCCAACCCGAGGCGGGCATCGAGTGGCCAACCGTGCCTTGGTTTATTTCATGGATCAAATCGAGGCGAGGCCCTATTAAGCCTTTTTTAATGATTTTGGTGGGGTTAAAAGGGATTTCAGCGGTTTTGGTGTACAAATTAGTTCAATTCATGTACATTTTTGAGTCGTTGTTGGCTAGGAGTGTATCCGATTTTAGGTTGCATGAAGCATGCCGGCCAAATCATCTGCCAAAAGGTTAAAGAAAGCGGAATCCGTATTTCCCATATTGCCAAACACCTTAAAGTTCAAAGAGCTACCCTTTACAACTTGTTTGAACGGGAAATATGGCCTGCCCACCGCATTCGGTCGGTGGAAGCCCTTCTGCATATCGACCTATCGGATTTGTATTCCAAAGAGCCAATACCCCAGGAAAACCCATACTTTTTGACCCCCGATCAAGCCCAAACCCTCCTGAAAGAACGAGAAGAATACCGCCGCCTTTATCTTGAGGCCATGGAACAAGTTAATTTTTACAAAGCCAATCTCTGATGCCTCACCCCCTAGACAAAATAGTTCAAATCAGCGGAACGAGCGGTTTGCACCGCGTCTTAACCACCTCCAAACAGGGTTATTTGTTGGAAAGTCTCGAATCAGCCCCTCGCCGTTGGCATGCTCCTTCCCAAAGCAAAGTCGCGGCACTGGCCGAAATCGCCATTTATACGCAGGATGATCAGGTTCCTTTGTGGGATGTGTTCTGCAATCTTCACAACATGGGGTTGACGGAGGCGGTCCTGACAGAGGCCTTGGCCAACGAAAATTCTTTGGTGGCTTTGTTCAAGCAAGCATTGCCTGCATACGATTCAGACCGTGTTTATGTCAGCGATATGCGCAAGACTCTGCGCTGGTTCCTGGCCCTGCAAGGGCGAGTAGATTTCACGGCCCCTTTGGAAAAAGAGAGCGAAACGGAAGCGGCGACGGAGTAAAGGAAGCGGCGGACAGGGCGAAGGACAGGGCGAAGGACAGGGCGAAGGACAGGGCGAAGGACAGGGCGACTAGGGGCGTAGGGAGCCCGGGTGCGTCGACGCCAAAAAACGTGGATGCCTAAAATGATAGGCCTCCATGAGGTGTTGAGGTTCCACCGCTGGAAGTCCTTCGATGGCTGCCATGGTTTGAGCAACCCTCGTGAGCCGCTGGCAGGCGCGCATACTGAGTCCACCTCCCTGAACCAAACGATGCATGAGAATTTTGGACTCAGCGTTCAGGACACGTTCGGGCGCCGGGGTCGAATTCGATAGCGGTTGCATAGGCGTGGGAAATGGCGCAGCGACATTATTATCATGGTTGGCCCATTCTTCGGCGCTAACCCGGTCCATACAAACCACCACATCCATGCGGTCCAAAAGCGGGCCGCTAATCCGTCGCTGATACCGCATAACCAAAGATTCCGAACAGCGGCAACGATTACCCGAGCTACCATAATAACCGCAAGGGCAGGGGTTCATGGCGGCAATCAAAATAAAGTGAGCCGGGTAACACACACTTTGGCGATGGCGATTGAGCATAACACGACCCTGCTCGAGCGGCTCGCGCAGGGCTTCCAGCACATCGCGCCGGAATTCGGGCAATTCATCGAGAAACAAAACGCCGCCATGAGCCAAAGTGACTTCACCGGGCATGGGCCAGGCGCCGCCGCCCACCATGGCGGGGAGGGATACCGAAGGATGCGGTTGTCGAAAGGGTCGATGCAAGGCGGCGCCGGTCCGCTCCGGGTAACCGGTCCGCTCCGAGTAACCGGTCCGCTCCGAGTAACCGGTCCGCTCCGGGTAACCGGTCCGGTCCGGGTAACCGGTCCGCTCCGAGTAACCGGTCCGCTCCGAGGTTTCGGGTAACAATGAATAAATACGGGCGAGGTCCCAGGCTTCTTCGGAGCTTATGGGCGGTAACATGCTCGGAAAAGCATGGGCCAGCATGGTCTTGCCACAACCGGGGGGACCCATGAGAAGGACATTGTGGTGGCCGGCGGCAGCGACCTGCAGGGCGCGCTTGGCCAAGGCTTGGCCCCTGACCTGCTGCAGAGGTCGCTGGGCGGCAACGCCGCCTGGTACCGAAGGTACCGCCGCCAGCCCAGGCCGCAACACAGAGGCAGCCGAAGCAACCTCCTCCGGGCACCCTTCCATAACAAATTCGACAACCTCCCGTAGGGTCTCAAAAGCATATGCTTTGACACGCGGACACCACAACGCCTCGGTCAAATTAGCCCTTGGCATAATGACCCCACGATAGCCTTGCCGATCCGCCAAATCCATCACCGACAAAATACCCCGCACCCCTTTGATTCTTCCGTCCAACGACAACTCTCCAATCACCAAAAAGTCCCCCAAAAGATCCGATTCCAAAATCCCCGCTTCGGCCAACAACCCCAAGGCAATGGTCAAATCATACGCCGCCCCCTCCTTGCGCAAATCAGCAGGGGCCATGTTCACCAAATGCCGACAGCGCGGTAAATGAAACCCTGCATTCCGCACCGCATTTTGGATTCTCAATTGTCCTTCACGCACGGCCGAATCCGCCATCCCCACCAAGTAAAACCCAAAGGAACGGGTATCCGAATCCACTTCCACCGTCAACAAACGAGCCTCCAAACCCTGCAACAAACCGCTGTAAACCCTCACCATTTGGACGCGAAACTCCGCCCTGACCTCCATTCGACCCGTCATCAAGCGTTTAAACACCCTTGCTTTAAACACCCCTGTTTTTGCGTACTTTTGTCCACCTTCGGGTGATTAGCTCAGCTGGTTTAGAGCACTGCCTTGACAGGGCAGGGGTCACAGGTTCGAATCCTGTATCACCCACCCAAGACAAAAATCCATCGCTACCATGGCGGTCTTGCACAATCCGGTCAACCGCGAAGTCCTCCGAAAACAACTCATGGAGGAAACCTTTCACCGGGTTACCCTTTCTTTTTATCGTTATGTCCGTATTCCGGACCCTCCCAATTTCCGCGATCAACTCTACCGAGAATGGCAGGCCCTCGGTTGTTTTGGCCGAATCTACCTGGCCCACGAAGGAATCAACGCCCAAATGTCCATCCCGGAACACGCGATGGATGCCTTCCGTGAGAACCTCCAACAAAACGAATACCTCCAAGGCATTCCGCTCAAAATCGCCGTCGAAGACGACGGGAAATCGTTCTACAAACTGACCCTCAAAATCCGCTCCAAAATTGTAGCGGACGGCATCGACGACCCGGCCTTTGATTCTTCCAAGGTTGGCCGTCACCTCAACGCTGCCGAATTCAACGCCGCCATGGAAGAACCCGGTACCTTGGTGGTGGATATGCGCAATCATTACGAAAGCAAAATCGGGCACTTCGAAGGGGCCATCCTCCCGGATGTCGATACGTTCCGCGAAGAATTGGAACAGGTACCGCGCCTCTTGGCCGGTCAGGAGGACCGCAAAATCCTCCTCTATTGTACCGGAGGAATTCGCTGCGAAAAGGCCTCGGCCTGGCTCAAATACAAAGGATTCACGGATGTGAATCAACTTCACGGCGGAATCATTGATTATGCCCACCAAATCCGCGAACAAGGTCTGCCCAATAAATTCAAAGGACGCAACTTTGTCTTTGATGAACGAATGGGCGAACGCATTACCGAAGATGTGTTAGGAAACTGCGATCTCTGCGGAGAACCCTGCGATCACTACACCAACTGTGCCCGCAAAGCCTGCCACCAACTCTTTATTCAGTGCCCTGCTTGCAGCGAACGGCTCAACGGCTGTTGCGGACCCACCTGCCAAGAGCTACTTGACCAAGGCCCTACGGACGAGGCAACCACACCGACCAACCCGCATCTTGGTAAATACACCAAAGGCCGACTAAAAAAAGAAAACCAAAAAAATTAGTTAACTTAGAAGTCTCCAAGCCGAGTTTCCCATGAAACTTGCCACCAACGCCAGGGACTTCTGCCTTCGATGCCCCCTCGTACTCGCTCTATGGGCGTTTTTGTTGGGGGCTTGCCAAAAAGACAGCCTTCAAGGCGTTCTCGTCATCAAGTACGAAATCATGGTTCCTTCGCGCTTTGTCCCTCAGTTTGGCGGATACGGCCTTAGCGTGACCTACACCACCGGAACGCAACAAACCCAAACCCTCAACATCACACCAGACGGAAACACCTGGTCTAATGAGTTTATACTAGAGGCGGAACAAAGGCCCGTCTTGATCAAATTCTACGGGGGTGGAACCACGAGCGGAACCAGTGGTAAGGCCATCCTGAATTTGTACATCAACGACAAACTCCGCAGCACTTCCGAATACCCCATCTTGAATTCTGGCACCACCTACGGAAGGTTCAACGCTTACCCGGGAACTTCGTTTAACATACCCTAAACTTTTGGGTGTAAGGGTGCCTCAAATCCCTGGTAGAAACTCAAAAAGGAATTTACAATAAGTCGGCAACAACTGATTGGTTCTTACGGCTTACAGAATCTGTCTAATTTCTTCCTTGTAGGGTTCACTTTTGAGAAGTGTAATGTGCTTGACCTGTAGGGGGCGCACTTCTTCTGCGCTACCAATGTATTTCACCCACCCCCACAAACAACAAAACCCCTTGAAATCAAGAGGTTTTGGGTACTAAATGAAGTGGAGGATATCGGAGTCGAACCGACGACCTCTTGCATGCCATGCAAGCGCTCTAGCCAGCTGAGCTAATCCCCC
>Ga0214923_10001645_pt1 | contig 31363 bp, 29 predicted proteins | sample LL1510_MetaG_FD_177993 | JGI IMG/M metagenome (GOLD analysis project Ga0214923, IMG submission 177993) | Freshwater microbial communities from Lake Lanier, Atlanta, Georgia, United States - LL-1510 | ecosystem: Environmental > Aquatic > Freshwater > Lake | place: USA: Georgia | collected...
CAGCATAAAGACTCTTTGCTTGAAGTACGCGGGCATGCCCGGGGCCACCATAGGGATCGACCAACAAAGGTAAATTCTTTGGTTCACGATTTTGCGGTAGCAACAGGGCGCTTCGAAGCTCTCGCTCGCCTAGTAAGAGAAATGTGGGTTGTGCGTCTATTTGAGGGCGCTCATTCTGCGCCAGAATCTTTCTTGTGAGTCCATCTCGTTTAATCGTTACCGAGACTTCGTAGCTATTCATATCTCGTGAGATCAGCAAGAGCGTCCCACCACTGGTGCGAGCCATATGGACACCAGCCTCTTTGGTAAGCGCTTCAAATTCGCCGCCCCAACCTCGCCAAAATATATGCGACTGAGTGGGATCAAATGTCCCAGAGAAGGTGATGCCATCTCGGTCGATAGCAATCACGCCATCTACTTGGAGGTTCTCGGGGGTAACGACCTCCCCATCGACTGCAAGTGAGTGAGTGTTCTTTTCAATGACTTGCGTGACTAATTGGCCATGTGGCCCCCAAGCAGGTACACCGCCTACCAAATCTATCCACGCAGAATCTTTTAACTCAGCAATGACTCGCCCAGTAGCGCTCTCTTCATCAATAGCAAGAATCTCAGCGTGGCGCTGATTGCGCGACATAGTAAGTAAAAGCGGAGGCGTCTTTCCATCTCCAGGATTCACACCGCATAGGTATTCATGCTCTGGATTCCAGTTAATTTCTCGTCGAGACAAATCCTCAAGATTAAGTAGATATAAAGAGGTAATGACATTTGGACTACCTACAAATGGGTAGCGAACTTCTCGAGGTTCGCTTTCAGGGTTTGCTGGATCGCTAATAAAAATTTTCGCTACCGCTGATTGATCAAAACGTTGAACGAATAGGGAGTTGCTGTTGGCGCACCACCAGAATCCATGATGGCGTGACATCTCTTCGCTCGCGACAAATTCTGCAGTGCCATAGAAAACATCAACTGTTTCTGGAGTACATAGGACGGTAACTTTTCCATCACGCGAGAGATAGAGTTCGCCATCTGGAGTTACATAGGCGATTGAGCGACCATCTGGAGCAACCTGCGGATCAATGACAATTCCAAGGCTCGCCTCTTCGCGGATTTTTTTCTCGGAAATATTTAGTGAATAGAGTTTTCCTGATAAGACGAAGGCAACGACCTGACATTTCTCATCTGTTGAGTATGAGGTAATTCCTCCCGCTGCCTCACGAGTGCGTTCACGCCGAGCCCGCTCCTCTGGTGAAAGCTGCTCCTCTCCAGTTACCAATAAGTTGAGCGGATCGACCAACAACTCTTCAACACCGGTACGGATGTCGTATTGATAAAGGCGACCAATGCGGTCAGTTCCGGAAGCGCTGCGGATAAAAAGCGTGCGAAATCCATCAGGGGAGAGGGCGAAGGTTCGTGGCGCTCCAAGGGTGAATCTCAAAGTCTTAGCTGAGTGGCGAGGAAAGGAGAGTTGCGCTGTGTCAGTCATAGGAATTCACCGTACCCTTTCATCTATGCACACACCTAGCGCTTCTCAAGCTTCTGAGCGCGGCCGACTACTGCTCGTCCATGCCCATCCAGATGATGAGAGCATCAATAATGGCGCAACAATGGCGAAGTATGCTTACGAAGGCTTCGATGTTGCTCTCGTAACCTGCACCAGGGGGGAAGAGGGCGAGATTGTGGTCCCCGAATTAGCTGATGCAGCAAGTGATAAAGGTGATCGGTTAGCTGAGATTCGAGAACGGGAACTAGCAAATGCGCTGGCTGCGCTTGGGGTGGTGCGCCACAAGTTCCTTGGCGCCCCTGATGAGATATTTCGCGATAGCGGAATGATGGGCGCGCCGCAGAATTCACGCCCAGATGTTTTTTGGAACGCTGATGTAGTGCACGCTGCACAATTATTGACCGAATACATACTTGAATTTAAGCCGCACGTATTAGTTACCTACGATGATTTTGGTGGATATGGCCATCCCGATCATATTCAGGCGCATCGAGTTGCTATGAAAGCTGCGGAATTAAGTGCCGGTCTCGGCTGGGATATCCCCAAGATTTATTGGAATGTAATGCCTCGGTCAGTGGTACAAAAAGGTATGGATGCGATGCGCGAGATTGGTTCAGACTTCTTTGGCGCTGAGTCGATTGATGATATTCCTTTTGTCAAAGACGACTCATTTGTGCATGCAGTAATCGATGGAAATAAATATGTTGAATTGAAGAAAGATGCAATGAAAGCTCATCGCACTCAGATTGCACTTGATGGACCCTTCTTTGCGCTCTCCAATCTATTGGGTATGCAGGTCTTTGGATATGAGTATTACACCCGGGTCAAAGGTGGATCTGGCTCTGACGTGAATGAAGAGGGGCATGAGCGCGATCTCTTCTCCGGAATAACCCTCTGAGATGACAGCGGGAAAAACGAGAAAAACGAGCAGAACGAGCAGAACGAGCAGAACATGAAACGCGCACTCGAGAATATTTTTGGCATTGTAGTTGGCATAATCGTTGGCGGGTTTGGCGTCTTAGTTCATAACTTCGCTCTGGGCTATCTTCCAGTTGGCCTACTCCTTGGACTGATTGGCGGATTCTCTGCCTCGAAAATTTTGGGGGAGCGCTTTGGTCGGCGCGCCATAAGGTTCTGGTTCCTGGTGGGCTGGACTCTGGTCACCCTTAGAGGCGCGACTTTTGGTAATGGTGATGAATTGCTCATCATGTCCAATGGTTCTGGCAATACATTTCTAGCCTTAGGGTTTCTACTCATGTTGGTCAGTATTTGGTCGAGACTCTAGTGAGAATATGAAAAAGTCAGATCGCAATATCGTGATTGGGCTATCAGTGTTTTTTACGATCTGCCTTATCTGGAGTGGTCTATGGATTGCTGTGGGTTCAAAGATCCCACCAAGGACCACACTTCTTGGCGTGGACATTTCTCGAATTACCAAAGAAGACGCAGTAGCTAAAGTTAGCAAAGAACGAAGTTCATTATTCACAGGGGACCTTACTCTTCTCATAGATCAGAGGGAATATAAACTTCCGATAAAAACAAGCGGATTGAAGATCGATTTACAGCACTCTATCGATCAAATAGCGCCAAGAACATGGAATCCACTAGAACTCTTCCCGCTCTTATTTTCTGTCAAAAATATCGAGCCAGTGATTACAACGGATAAAGATATGTTCAACGGCGGATTTCGCAGTATCGAAGAGCTTGTCTATGTTCCACCGAGAAATGCGGACATCAGTTACGAGGGTCTAACGCCAAAACTCATTAAGGCGCGCGCTGGTAAATTTATTAATCCACAAGTAGCGCTTTCGACTATTTCTCAGTCATGGTTACGAAGTGACTCAATCAAACTTTCACTTGCTACTCAAGAGGCAAAAATCACCGATGAAGACGCGATGAAATTACTTTCATTTGCTGAAAAAGCGACCTCTGAACCAGTGGTTATCACATTAAATGGGGCAAAACCAATAAAGATTTCGCTTGAGCCGCGCATTATTTCTCAGGCGTTGACTTTCATCCCAGCAAGTACGGGGGAGCTAAAGCCAAAGTGGCTCAAAGCAACTTTCATCAATTTAGTGGGTAGACAGTGGAGCGCGAATGTTGTCGAGCCCGTAAACGCATCATTTGCAATGGTGGATGGCGCACCGCGCGTACAACCTTCTAGAGATGGACTTGATGTACCAGAAGATAAATTAGACAGAGCAATTATTGAAGCGCTTGATAAAAGTGGCGATGCGCGCCAAGTGGTAGTGACGCCAGAACCGGTGGCGGCAAAAATCACTACTGAGATGGCCGGTGGTCTCGGAATTAAAGAGAGCATTGGGTCATTCACAACTTATTTTCCTTATGCGGAGTACCGAGTAACAAACATTCATCGCGCTGCACGTTGGATGGATGGTGTAATCGTCCAACCTGGTGAAGTTTTTAGTTATAACAAAGCTGTTGGAGAACGGACCGAAGCGCGCGGTTTTGTTCCTGGAATCATGATAGATAAAGGAATCTTTAAGAAAGATTGGGGCGGAGGCGTCTCTCAAGTTGCTACGACAACTTGGAATGCCGCTTGGTTTAGTGGACTAGAGCTAGTTCAGCATAAACCGCATAGTTTTTATATCTCCCGGTATCCACCAGGTCGTGAATCAACTGTTGCGTGGCCAAATGTTGATGTGAAGTTTCGAAACAATTCAGGCCACCCAATATTTGTTGATACCTCCTACACCAATAAATCTGTCACTGTGACAATTTATGGGACAAAGTTTGTTGAGGTGGATACCGAGACTGGGCCACGAGTAAATCAGGTTCCCTTTAAGGTCTTAGAGAGCGATGCAAAAGAGTGCATCTTTCAACAGGGCGTGCCCGGATTCACTATTGATGTTTGGCGAATACTCAAACGCGATGGAGTGGAATTTAAACGAGAGAAGTATCGCACTCGTTATCGCGCTGAAGATCGAATCATCTGCACTAACCCCGAGGCGCGCTGGATGAATCCACCGCTATCAGTGCAAAGATCTTTAGATAGTTAGATAATTTCCCACTGTTGATCGCTCGGCCCATCAATCACTCTGACGCCTAGCAGCAAGAGTTGATCTCTAAGCTGGTCGCTACGTTGCCAATCTTTACCCGCTCGCGCCGCAGCGCGTTCTGATAATAAAACTTCGGCGCCAGGAGGTAAGTCGTTCGTTGCTACATAATCGAGCGATAGTCCTAAGAGCGGCTCAAGTGCAAGAAAAGTGGCTCGCCTAGTTGGTTCGGGAACGTTTTCATCACGCTCAAGCGCGCGCAGCATTAAGAGGGCAGCACCGCTATCGAGATCATTACTGAAATGTTCGGTGATCGAAGTAACTATTGACGAATCAACCTCACCGCCGGCAGGCCAGGCGGCAATTTTCTTTCGCCATCGCTTTAAGAGCGTATCCGCAGCCTCAATGCTCTCCCATGTCAGGTTCATCTGTGTGCGGTAATGATTTTCCAGGAATAGTAATCGGAGTGCGAGTGGGTCGATCTTTCGCTCAATGAGATCAGCAACATGGAGAACATTCCCTGAACTCTTAGCCATTTTTTTACCGTCAAAGAGAAGATGCTCACCATGGACCCATTGACGCACGAATTCTGAGTTTGTCGAAACATTACTTTGGGCGCGTTCATTTTCATGATGCGGAAAGCGCAAATCAATGCCACCAAGATGAAGTGAAACTCCGCTGGGGAAATAATGGATAGACATTGCCGAGCACTCAATATGCCAACCTGGAAATCCAACGCCCCAAGGTGTGGGCCAGGTCATCTCTCGATTCTCTGAGGCTGATTTCCAGAGCGCCCAATCTGCATGAAAGCGCTTGGCTTCACTAATCTCTTTCGCCTGCGATTCTGCAGGATTAAATCGGTAGCCCGCTCGTAATTGATCGAGAGTGTTTTTGCTAATAGCGCCATAATCTTTATAAGTTCGAGCAGCAAAATAGAGCGAGCCATCATCTCCTTGATAGGCAGCGCCGATGTAAATCAACTGAGCAATTAAGTCCACGATTAACCCGATGGATTCGCTTGCCTTGGGGTAGGCATCAGCTTCGAGGATATTGAGAGCTGCCAAATCGCGATGAAACGCGCTTTCATAAAACTGGGCAATTTCAAAGGGGCCTTTATTTTCTAATTTTGCTTGAGCTAAAATTTTATCTTCAGTGATGTCAATATGGGTATCATCATTGAGATGACCAACATCGGTGATGTTTTGGATATATCTAAATTTTTGCCCTTCAGCTGCGAGAGTTCTACGTACCAAGTCACCCAGAAGAAAAGTTCGTAAATTTCCTACATGCGCAAAGCGATACACGGTCGGGCCACAGCAATAGATGTCAACCGTACCGCTCTTTGACGGTGCAACTTCTACCAGCTGTTGTTCTTTACTGTCGTACAGTTTCATCGGCATTGCCACTTCATTATTATTTGCTTACTACTTTCCACGCGACAATTTTCTCGGGATTAAACTCTTTAATAGCGCCATTCTTGTCCCTAACGTGGGTCAGGTCGACCAAGTGACCAAGGAGGTCACGAAATTTCCCTGGCTCCTGGTCGTGGATGCGGATTGATACTTTCGCCCCGATAGTAGAAGTATCTGGGGGCGCTATGCGCGCTGGATAGACCATGAAGAGCGCCCCCTTACTTCCCACTTTAACGTGGCCATTTCTCCGACGAGACGGCATATTCCAGCATAGAGTGGAAATTGGCGAGGAAGGCAGCATAATTAGGCTCACATTTGCCCATGGGAGAATATTCGTCGGTAAAGAAGGTCCTGAACGGATTGAGAACTGTTAATTAGGTCTACAGAGTAGGAGCGTTTCGTGACATACATCATCGCAGGGCCATGTATCGATGTGAAAGATAAATCATGCATTGAAGAGTGCCCAGTGGATTGCATCTACGAAGGTGGTCGGATGCTCTACATCCAGCCAGATGAGTGTGTTGATTGCGGCGCATGCGAGCCAGTCTGCCCCGTTGAGGCGATCTATTACGAAGATGATGTTCCCGGTGAGTACAGCGAATTTAAATCTGTAAATGAAGAGTTCTTCAATGAACTCGGGTCACCTGGAGGCGCAAGCAAAGTTGGGGCACAAGAGAGTGATCATCCAGTAGTAGTGGCTCGCCCGAAAGGGTAGGGAACTGGAGCGCAGCGCCGTGAACCTCCCTGATTTTCCCTGGGACTTACTTGCGCCATATAAGAAAATTGCCAGCGCACACTCTGACGGGTTGGTGGATCTCTCCATTGGAACCCCTGTAGATGATTCGCCCTCATCGATGCAGCGAGAGCTTGCTGCAAGCGCAAATGCACCCGGGTATCCATTGACCATCGGCAGCTCGGAACTTAGGCAAGCGCTGGAGCGTTGGATACGTAGTCGATATTTAACTGAAAGTCCCGGTGCCCTAATGGATTTTTTACCCACGATTGGCTCGAAGGAGCTGGTTGGACTTCTTCCCACCTTACTTGAGTCGAAGAAAGTTCTCATCCCTGAGATCGCCTATCCCTCATATCGAGTCGGCGCACTTGTTGCCAGCGCAGAAGTTATTCCTGTCAGCGATGACCTTGCTACCTGGCCAGTTGATGCGGATTTACTCTGGATTAATTCCCCAGCAAACCCTCATGGTCGTGTTTTACCTTCTGCGCAACTTCGAGAAATCATTCAGTGGGCCCGCAAGACCAACACCATTCTGGCCAGCGATGAGTGTTACATCGAACTAGGTTGGGATAGCGACCCACTCTCCTTATTTCAGGTATGCGACGGAGATACCTCAGGAATCTTAATTGTGCACTCGCTATCAAAAAGTTTTAGCGCTGCTGGTTATCGCGCCGCTTTTATTGCCGGAGATTCTCGATTGATCGCAAGAATTCGTGAAGTACGTAAGCATCTGGGGTTGATAATGCCTGCCCCCATTCAACGCGCAATGGCCGAAGCGTTAGCGCACCCGGAAGATATCAAGAGTCAGAAAGAGCGATATCGCGCTCGCCGCGAAAAACTAGCCAACGCTCTTGCAGGTGCCGGTTTTCAGATTTCTCATTCAGAGGCGGGTTTATACCTTTGGGTATCACGCGACGAAGATTGTTGGAAGACAGTCGCATGGGCGGCAGAGCGTGGAATTTTGGTGACACCAGGAGAGTTCTACGGTGAGCGTGGAGCAAACTTCGTTCGTGTGGCTCTTACTGCGACAGATGATGATATTTCCCGCGCCGCTGGGCGCTTGAGTTTGCACACCATCTGAGTAATTCGAAGTTATTGAGAATTGATATGGAAGCAATTTTTCTTGTTGGTGGCAAAGGAACGCGATTACATCCACTTACATTAGACACGCCAAAACCAATGCTCAAACTCGGGGGAGTTCCTTTTGTCGCGCACCAAATAGGGTATGCAAAAGAACATGGTGTAACTCGAATCATTATGGCGATTTCTTACAAGAATGAGCAGTTTCTCGAGTATTTGGGGGATGGCTCAAATTTTGGCGTCGAAATAGTCCATGCTATTGAGAAGCAACCACTGGGTACTGGTGGCGCAATTCGCAATGCCGCTTCATATTTACAGAGCGCGAGCACTGAACCTGTCGCAATTCTCAATGGAGATATTTTGAGCGCTCATGATATGAGAGCTCAAGTAACTCTTCACCAAGAGCGGGATGCGGATGCAACGCTTCATTTGATTCACGTTCCCGATGCCCGCCCCTATGGATCGGTTCCAACAGATAGCTCTGGAAAAATACTTCAATTTGTTGAGAAATCAGCGGCACCACCAACAAACTTTATAAATGCTGGGTGTTATATCTTTACGCGAAAGCTCATCGATGAAATTCCTGCAAACAGAGTGGTGAGCGTCGAGCGTGAAAGTTTTCCTCAATTATTGATTGATGGAAAAGTGATGATCGCATATAAAAGTTCTAGTTATTGGATAGATATTGGAACTCCTGCGGCATTTTTAAAAGCAACTATTGATTTAGTAACTGGAGAATTTCGCTCTCCAGTATTCCGCGTCACAGAGAAGAAAGTTTTTATCGATCCACGTGCTCAGATTGGAAATGGCACCCAAGTCTCAGAGGGCTCTGCTATTGGAAGGTCGACGCTGGGCGCAGATTGCATCGTGACGGGGAGCGTGATTGGCGATGACGTTGTAGTCGGGGAAGGCGCCAAAATTTCTGCATCAATCATTGGTAATGGCGCTCATATAGGGGAGGGCTCGCAAGTGCATGGCGTGATACTCGGTGGCGAGCAGGCGAAAATTCCAGCAAATAGTCGACAAATTGGCGATAATAAAGAATTTTTCTAGCGCTTAAAACTTGACGAAAGGGAGTTACACGCGTGTAATTCTCCCTAGGCACTTCTCTCAGACATGTTAGGGGCTAGTAGATGAGCACATCGCTCAATCCATTCGAGGGTGGAAATCCCGCCGAACTTTCGTGGCAAGAGCGCGCGCTCTGTGCCGAAACCGATCCAGAGGCTTTCTTCCCCGAGAAAGGTGGTTCAACGCGCGAAGCAAAGCGCGTCTGTCTCTCCTGTGATGTTCGAAGTGAATGCTTGGATTATGCACTTGCTCATGATGAGCGTTTTGGAATTTGGGGCGGCCTCTCTGAGCGCGAACGTCGCCGCTTGAAACGTCGCCATGCATAGCCCCTCATAAGGTGAGTGCGCCTTGCTTGGGCGCTCACTCTGCTAATTTCCTTCTCGAATTTCTAGCCAATCATCGGGCCGGTAACCCACTTTTCGCTCTCGCACCTTAGGGTTGGCGGTATGAGTGTCGCCCCCGTGGAGAGTGAACTCAACCCACCCATCCCACAACGCGTTAGCGCGATTTTGGTCAGTCATAACGGCGCACGGTGGCTTCCGGAAGTAGTGGCTGCCCTGTCAAGTCAGCTTCGCGGACCTGATTTCCTTATTGCGGTAGATACCGGCTCTACCGATAGCTCGCGCGACCTGCTGCACAACTCTCGGATTGATCTCATTGACGCCCCGCAAAGCTCTGGCTTTGGTGAAGCAGTTGCCTTGGCGGTAGCTCAATTGCCACCAGTCCATCGAGTTATCTCTGAATCCGGCGAATCAAGCGAGCGGGAGAGCGAATGGCTCTGGCTCCTCCATGATGATTGTGCGCCAACTCCAGATTCCTTAGCGGAGCTTCTCCACGCAGTTGCCGAACGGCCCAATGTGGGCGTTGCTGGTCCAAAAATTCTCGGTTGGCACGATCGGAGCCACTTATTAGAGATAGGGATCACGCTTGCCCATAACGGGGCGCGATGGACTGGCCTTGAGCGTAACGAGCGCGATCAGGGTCAACACGATGGGGATGGCGTGATTCCAGTTTTAGCAGTGAGCACGGCAGGGGCTCTTATCCGACGAGATCTTTTTGAAGAGATTGGCGGTTTTGACCCTAACCTGCCGCTCTTTCGCGATGATGTCGATTTTGGAATGCGCGCTCGGATGGCGGGTTACGAAGTGATATGCGTGACGGGTGCAAAACTTTTTCATGCTGAAGCTGCAGCAACGGAACGTCGACCAATTGATGTTGCAGGCGGCGCATTCCATCGCCCTCATCTGCTTGATCGTAGACACGCTGCCTTCGTCCTTTTAGCCAATTTGCCGCTTTGGACGTTGCCATGGATTGCACTGCGCATCTTCGCATCGTCACTGATGAGAGCGATTGGATACTTACTAGCCAAACTCCCAGGGTATGCTCTCGATGAGCTCACTGCGGTTGCGCTCCTATTCACTCGGCTAGATCGATTGCGGATAGCGCGGACCTCGAGAAGAAAAAAGCGACTCCTTCCAGCGCGGGTAATTCGGCCATTTCTTGCACCATGGAGTGAACAGATCAAGTTAGGTGCGCTACGGATTAGAGATCTCGTGTTCCGTCGAATCGAGAGAGTTCCTGAACCAACAGTTGGAAATCTCTCCTCAACTGATTTAACTGGCACTACAGATTCAGATGAAAGCGAATTGCTCGCGCCCTCACATTCTCACTTCTGGCGTGAAACTTTTACACGCCCGCTATTCCTGGCATCATTTTCTCTAACAATTTTCTCGCTCATTGCCAGTAGAGCACGGTTTGGTCATTTAGCTGGAGGGGCGCTAGCAATTGCAGGCGAGAGCTCTGGAGCGCTCCTTCGAAGTTATGGTGAATCGTGGCATGCGCTCGGGGTTGGTTCACCAAAAGCAATGCACCCTTTTAGTGCGCTACTTGCAATTGTCTCCTTCATCACCGGTGGAAGTCCAGCACGCTTTGTCACTCTACTCATGATTTTTGCACCAGTTTTTGCGATGTGGTCGATGTATCTTCTCGTTCGTAAAATTGGTGCAGGTCCTTGGATTTCGGCGACCAGTGCTCTAATTTATGGATCATCAGCCCTTTTACTGATTTCCATAAATGTGGGCTACTTAAGTACAGTGATGCTGATAATCCTTGCGCCAATCGCACTCCTTGCTTTTAAGGACGAGAATTACTCAGAGATAAAAATAATGAGCTGGCGACGAACTTGCGCGATAGCGTTGCTACTTGCGGTTCTCTCCGCACTCTCATTCCAAATTTTTCTACTAGCGATAATTCTCATAGCTGTACATCTGTGGATGCTAAGGCGTGAAGGTAATCTGTTAACAAGATATGCCCTCCAATATGGAACAATTCTTCTTGGATCGTTCTGTGCATTGGCCCCGTGGAGTTTTTCACATATAACTTCACCGAAATCACTTCTCCTTGATCAGGGCATTCCAGTGGACTTTGGTTCGCCGCTTCGAGTTCTTACAGGAAACCTCCAACCACTAAATGCAATTCCTACTTATGTGATTGGTATTTCACTAATAATGGGAGTTGTTGCGCTCTTTTCACGGAGAGCATTTACTCAATCGTGGGTCATTCTCGGAACTCTCGCGATGGCAGGGCTCATCTCTGCGCTCTCTATCTCACCTATTGGCAATTCCCTTACATCGGAAATATGGCCAGGAGGTTTCCTCACGGTATCAATCTGTTATTCATCAATTGCTTTTGCGCGGCTAAGCATGGGGCGCCTAAGGCGGCTACGAGACTCTTCTTTGGGTCGCGCTCATTTTGCGACAGCCATCGTCGCAATCATTGTTCTGTACTCGGTTTCCACAAACCTGTTCTGGTGGGCGACAAGCGCAGCGAGCGCTCCAGTGAGGTCAGTAAGTTCGTCTGTATTGCCGGCGTTTATTTCCACCGCTACAACAAACCCCGATAGGCCAAAAACGTTAATTCTAAAGAGCGAAGAACAGCAAGGGGTTAAGAACTTCGCCTATGTTGTGCTGCGAGATCGAGATCTTCAGATGGGTCAGTTGTCGGCTCTGCCTGCAGAGGTGCCGCTCTTGACCAAGAGCGTTAGTCAAATAACTGCCGGAGTTGGTGATGCTCCAGCAGCTACGTTGGCAGAATTTGGAATACGTTATTTGTATCTGGAGGATGGCAAGAAAAATAATTCTCTTGCCAGAAAGATTGATGGAATTGGTGGTCTCACTAGACTCTCCGCAACGAGCGATGGCATTTTGTGGCAAATCTCTGGTTTAACTTCTCGAATCAAATTTTCGCCTCGATTAGCGGATGGTGAGAAGAACGGGAAGCTCGAGAGCAACATTCTCGTACTTCCATCGGAAGTGCTTGGGGCAGAATTTGATGTGCCATCGCCGGGAACGGTTCAACTAGCGGAAGTGTTTAATCCTCATTGGCGCGCCCTCCATGCTGGAAAAGTTCTTTTTCCAACTAAGTCTGAATTGGGCCTGACTCAATTTGAGATTCCAGATATGGGTCGAGTTGTGCTTTTTCATGAAGGAACGGCTCACCGAGCAGGGATAGCGCTCCAGTTGGCTGCGCTGGGGCTCTTGCTGTTCTTCGCTCTACCTCGTGGACGACGACAAAGTGAACTTCCAGATGAGGAAGTATCATGAAAACTCGAACCCTAATTCTCGTTATTTTTTTAGGACTCATGGCAAGTACCAACGCCCTCAAAGGCGATCAAGAACCAAGGGTGCATGTCGAGAGCGTTTCTACTTTTATCTGCCCTGCAAAAAATGGCCCCACTACTGGTGCAATTTATTTGGCCAATAAAGGTGTGAAAAGCGCCCTGGTGGATCAAAAGAATCGCGCTTTGAAAAAGGGGAAAAACCGAGTGGTGCCTCTTGCAGAGAAGGCGCGTGTGGTGACTGGCAGGGCTCCCACGCCTCTTGTCGTCTCTGCTAAACCCGGAATATGGCTCGGCCTGACCCAATGCAGCGCTTCAGCGGGGGAGTTTTGGTTTGTGGGTGGCGCAAGTGATGTGACAAGTCTTGGTTATTTCCAATTTATAAATGAAAATCTTGGGAAAGCGATTATAGATGTTGAGATGTGGAGTGAGGATGGGCAAGAGTCATCTCGAATATTGACGATTCCGGCACGTAGTGCAAAGAATTATTCACTGACAACTTTTATGCCGGGGAAAAAATTGACAGTATTTCATATTGTTTCACGTTCGGGATTAATCAAAGCTGCGCTTTTTGATGAGCGAAGAAAGGGACTGAAGACTTTGGGTGGCGATTACGTGGCGCCATCAATCACGCCAAGTAAGTCCATAGTTATCCCGGGGATTCCTGGCAACAAACTTGTTGAGAAATCTACGTTTGCATCTCAAAAATTGCGGCTATTTGTTCCAGGAGAGAGTGATGCAATTATTCAGGTGACCTACATTTCCCCATCTGGGGTTTTTGCGCCTGTGGGCTTAGATTCATTACGTATCCCATCCCAGAGAGTGGTCGAAGTAGATTTGGGATCGCTTCCTGAGAGCCGACTTTTTTCGATCAAAGTAAATTCAAGTGAAGCTGCTGTTGCGGCAGTGATGACTCGTGGAAATTTTGGCACGAGTGGCGCAATTACCGAATTGGCGTGGGCGAGCAGCGCCGATCAAAGTTCAGAAGAGAGTATTTCTCTTCCAGAACAAGCAGGATGGTTGAGTATTGTCTCGGATGCGCCACAAGTTACTCTGATAGCGACCAGCGTTGATGGTAAGAAAAGCACGAAAACTGTCAAGGTGGATTCGATGGCCATATGGAAAGTCTCCAAAAGTATTCGGCAATTAAGGATTAGCACAGGCGGTGCTCCGATGCACTTGGGATTTACGTTGGGAAATAACTCGGGCATTGCAGTTACCTCAATAGCCCCTGCGCTCGCTTCAGCATTGACTACTCTTCCAGTGGTCGATTCGCGGCTATTTATTCCAAACGCCTCCTAGAGCTCTATTGCCGGCAACCAGAACAATTTCACGGTGATGTTTGCTCGGAGTGGCATCCCAACTTGGAAAGTTGTTGAGATATAGCGTGTATCCATGGCCAGAATACGTCCCGCGACAAGGCGATGCACCCGCACCGGGTGTGTCCACCCTGCTGTTCAAACTTTGACGTACATTTATAGCGATTCAACTGTTGTCTTAGGTCCGCTTGCGACATACGCAGAACCCCACAGTTATGACTTATGTGATGAACACGCTGCAAAACTCACTGCACCAAAGGGCTGGGAACTCATTCGCCTGGCAAGTGAAGAAAACACTGGTGGTCCAAGTGATGATGATTTACTCGCGATTGCAGATGCTGTACGAAGTGTTATTACGTCGAATCCGCAACAGAATCAACCCACTATCGGTCGACGTGGACATTTACGCGCCCTTCCTTCAGAATAACAAGTGTGCCGTACACAGACGATTCTCTTGCGAGCGTAATTAAGTCGTATGACATTCGAGGACTTGTAGGTAGTGAGATCACTGAAGAGTTCTGTCGGGATATCGGAGTTGCCTTTGCTAATTTAGTTTCTAGTAAAGAAATTGTTGTCGGATACGACATGAGGCCATCATCTGAAAATTTAGTCGCTGCATTCTCCGATGGAGTGCGTGTGACCGGTACAAATGTTGTAAACATAGGATTGGCGGCGACAGATCAATTATATTTTGCTACCGGAAAACTCAATATTCCAGGGGCGATGTTTACTGCCAGTCATAACCCTGCTCAATACCACGGGATTAAATTGGCGCGAGCTGGTGCCAAGCCTATTGGCTCAGAGAGTGGTTTAGCAGAGATTAGAAAAGCCTTGATTGACAATAATTTGCCAACTTCATCTACTCACGGAGTAGAACGAAAGATAGAACTTCTCGAAGAGTATGGAGCGCACCTTAGAAGTCTTGTTGACTGTTCGGATATCAGGCGACTGAAAGTAGTGATCGATGCAGGAAACGGTATGGCTGGCCACACTGTGCCTAAAGTTTTGGGACCATTAAATCTCACTATAGTCCCGATGTATTTCGAGCTTGATGGAACATTTCCTAATCACGAGGCTAATCCACTTGACAGCTCCACCTTGAAAGATCTTCAACATCGTGTAGTTTCCGAAGGCGCAGATGTGGGACTTGCCTTTGATGGCGATGCAGATCGCTGTTTCTTAGTAGATGAGAGTGGTGACTTAGTAGCGCCTTCATTGCTTACTGCACTCATTGCTGAAAGCGAGTTAGCGAAAGCACCTGGCAGTACCATTATCTATAGTTTAATTTCCTCGCGAATAGTTCCTGAAGTTATTAAACAATGGGGCGGAGTAGCCTCACGGAGCAAGGTTGGCCATTCCAATATCAAAGCTCAGATGGCAGAAACTGGAGCGATTTTTGGCGGCGAGCATTCGGGACATTTTTACTTCCGAGATTTTTGGAATGCTGATTCAGGGATGCTTGCCGCGCTTTATGCGCTGGCAGCGCTAGGTCATTCGACAGACTCAACGCTATTTTCCGAGATCATCGGTAAGTATCGAAAGTATTCGGGAAGTGGAGAAATTAATTCAAAAGTTAGCGATGTGATTGCCTCAATGAATCGGGTAGAAAATCATTTTTCTGGAGAAGGGGAGGTAGATAGGCTCGATGGATTGACCATCAGCTCTGGGCGTTGGTGGCTCAATGTCCGCCCTTCAAATACTGAGCCTTTATTGAGACTTAACGTTGAAGCGGATAACGATGAGATAATGTGCGCTATCCGCGATGCAGCATTGGAGGTGATTCGGCAGTGATAGTGAATCCTAAGATTCTTGAAATAATTGTCTGCCCTCAGTGTCGTGGAGAGTTAGCTTTAGAAACCGAATCCCTGTTCTGCAAGAAGTGTGTACTGGATTATCCGATACGAAATGGAATACCCATCTTACTTATCGACTCTGCCACCAAGCGAGGATGACTTCACCAGCAAGAAAAATTTATGCGATCGAGGGGGTCATTAAGAATTACCCCTGGGGTTCTCGGCAGGTATTGGCTCAACATAGAGGCGTAACTCGGAGCGACGAACCCGAAGCCGAACTCTGGTTTGGCGATAATCCTCATGGGCCATCTCCGCTGAGTGGAGAACTGAAATTTCTTAATCAATTAACTTCCCAGGGGGATTTGGGGATATCACAGGGACAACTACCCTTTCTGGCAAAAATTCTCGCGGTAGAGCGCTCACTATCTCTCCAAGTACATCCAGCGCTAACTGATATTCCATCTTTACGTGGTGTTTGTTCTGATCTAAATCACAAACCCGAAATGGTTGTTGCGCTCACAGAATTTCAAGCATATGTTGGCTTCTCCAGCAGGGAAGAGATTATTTTTCGAGTTGATAAGCTCAAATCAGAGAAAATTAACGAGCTCATTGCAAAACCGCTCCGCATGGGAAGTTCTATAAAAAATATTTTAAATAATCTACTTGGCATTGAAGATAACTCTGGCATTTTAGAAGAACTCCACTGGAATATCGCTAACCTTGATCCAATTCGCGAAAAGTGGACCACTGAATTGATCGAGCTTTATGCTCCAAAACTAGATCCATTGGCGACCTTGCTCTGTAATTTGGTGCTCTTAAAACCAGGGGAGAGTCTTTACCTGCCCCCAAAATGCGTGCACGCCTATCTCAATGGCACCGTCGTGGAAGTAATGGCAAATAGCGATAATGTCCTTCGCGGTGGCTTAACCCATAAACCCATCGATAAAGAAAATTTTCTGAAAGTTCTCGATAGCGAGAGCGCGATTGCCATTCCCATCACACCGACAGGAACCTCAAATCATCATGAATGGACGCCACCAATCTCTGATTTCGCTCTACAAGAGTTTCACGGCGTGATCGAAGTTGAGTTAACTCTTGAGAATTTTGCCATCGCATTTGCATGGCAGGGGCGCGCGCGAATAGCAGACTCGGCAAATGCAGGCGAATATGCAGAAGTTCATCACCACATGGGAGCGCTTTTAGCCCCTGGTAAGTACACCCTTGCTGGAAGCGGTTCTCTCTGGGTGGCAACTGGCAAAGGGCGGTAAAGTAACGCTCACCAAACTTCATGATGCTACAGAGAGGCCCGTCACGTGAGCAGTTCCACGATAATTAAGAGCGATATCGCCAATGCCGAATTGGCAGCACAAGGCAAGAAGCGTATTGAATGGGCAGAGCGAAGCATGCCGGTGTTGGCACAAATTCGCGATCGCTTCACGCTCGAACAACCATTCAAAGGTGTTCGCATCTCAGCCTGCATGCACGTGACCACAGAAACGGCAAACCTGATGCGCACTCTCGCTGCCGGTGGAGCTGAATTGGCGCTCTGCGCATCGAATCCGCTCTCCACTCAAGACGATACCGCTGCAGCGCTAGTTCATGAATTTGGCATAAGCGTATTTGCCAAGAATGCAATTGATCGCGATGGCTATTACGAGCACATTAATGCTGCTCTCGATATTACGCCCCATTTCGTTTTTGATGACGGCTGCGACTTAGTGAACACACTTCACACCACGCGTCGAGAGCTACTACCGACAATTCTTGGTGGCTGTGAAGAGACTACAACTGGAGTTATTCGGTTAACCCAGATGTCGCGAGATGGAGCTCTAACTTTCCCTATGGTTGCCGTTAATGACACCGATACCAAGCACATGTTCGATAACCGCTATGGAACAGGTCAGTCAACATTCGATGCAGTTTTTCGTGCGACTAACACCTTGGTGGCTGGCAAAGTTGTTGTGGTAGCCGGATTTGGATATTGCGGGCGCGGCGTAGCAGAGCGTGCAAAAGGTTTAGGCGCTGAAGTGGTTATCACCGAGATTGACCCAACAAAGGCTCTCGATGCGATGATGCACGGATATCGAGTAATGACCATGCATGATGCAGCACGGATTGGCGATATTTTTATTACTGTAACTGGCAATCGCGATGTACTACGCGCAGAGCACTTTGAATTGATGAAAGATAATGCCATCATGGCAAACTCCGGCCACTTCGATATTGAAATTGATGTCGCCTGGCTAGAGAAGAATGCTCGCAAGAATTCGAAGATACGTCATCAAACAGATGAGTATGTAATGAAAGATGGACGCAGACTGTTATTACTTGCTGAAGGTCGATTGGTAAACCTTGGCGCCGCAGAAGGACATCCAGCGGCTGTAATGGATCTTTCATTTGCTGACCAAGCGTTGACCGCTGAATGGTTAGTTCATAATGCGAAGAACCTCAAGCCTGGAGTACATGCAGTGCCTACCGAGATTGATAAAGAGGTAGCAACGCTTAAGCTAAAGAGTATGGGTGGCGCTGTCGATACCCTTACTCCTGCTCAAGAGCAGTACCTCAATTCTTGGGAGCATGGCAGCTAATGACGCTGATAATGGTTGTCGATGATGACCAAGATTTAGCAGAAATGCTCGCCATCGTTTTGACCGGCGAGGGTATGGAAGTTGATTTGGTCTCACGCGGAGATCAAGTCATGGAAGTTTTTAGAAACTCCCAACCAGATTTAGTCCTCCTTGATTTGATGCTTCCTGGACTTAATGGAATTGAGGCTTGCAAATTAATTCGAGCGGAATCGATGGTTCCAATTGTTATGTTGACAGCAAAAGGGGAGACGTTAGATGTGGTTAAAGGGCTAGAAGCTGGGGCAGATGATTACATCGTCAAGCCATTTCAAACTAATGAACTCCTTGCGCGAATCAAAGCGCGCTTACGAAGAACGACCACATTGGTCGCTGCAAGTTCTAAATTAGAGTTTGGTGGAGTATCTATTGATCTAGTTGCTCACGAGGTACGCCGTGGCGATAACGTCATCGCGCTCACTCGTTTGGAATTCGATTTATTGCTGGCACTTGCTAGGGAGCCCGGTCGAGTATTCACGCGCGAAGCGCTACTCGCTGAAGTCTGGGGCTATCGACACTCCTCTGACACTCGCCTAGTCAACGTGCATATTCAGCGAATTCGCTCCAAAATTGAGCGCGACCCTAATCAACCCGAATTGGTACTCACAGTAAGAGGCGTCGGCTACCGCGCGGGTAATTTCACAGAACAAAAATAATGCGCTTTACAAATTCTCTCTCCTTTAGAGTTCTTGGCACCACCCTCCTATTATCTACCATTTTAGTTTCAACATTAGCTTCAGTTCTCAATCAGAGACTTGGAGATGGCATCCGAGAATCCAAAATCGAGTCTGCGCTTAATGAAAGTCAATCTAAGTTATTTCAGACAGAGAATAGGTTTGCTTTGGCAGAGATTACCTCCGTTGCTGACTTTCGAGATGCTATTGATCGCACGATCACGGAGTTTGCAGATACAAAGGGAAATGAGCGAAACCCTGAGATAGAAATTTTGCAGGCAAATTCAAAATCAACGAATTTCTATTTATATGAACGAGCTACCAATCAAATTTCAAAAAGTTCGATTCCTATAGATTTGCGAAAGAAAGTATTGGCATCAAAGGAACTTCAGTATCAATATGGTGAAATTATTTATACGAGTTCATACTCCACTCCAGTATCTTTTGAGAAACGAGTTCCCGCATTGCTTGTTGGCGGGCAATTTAATATCGAAAACTTCGGCAAGTTTGAAATGTATTTTCTTTATAGCTCTGCTCCTGAAGATGCCACAATTTCATTAATTTCCCGAACACTTTTTATTGGTGCAATTGCTCTAGTTTTAGTATTGCTCTTTATTGTATGGGTTGCCACTCGTCAGGTGATTACCCCAATCAAAGGTGCAGCGGAGATTGCTGAAAAATTGTCGGCAGGAGATTTTGCAGAACGCATGCAGGTTGAAGGCGCGGATGAAATTGCTCGCCTTGCACTTTCATTTAATGAGATGGCCAATACGCTACAGATTCAGATTTCACGCCTAGAGAATTTATCGCGGGTACAACAACGTTTCGTCTCGGATGTTTCTCATGAACTAAGGACTCCACTGACAACCTTAAAAATGGCTTCTGACTTGATCTATAGACAGCGAGATAATTTTGATTCAACCATTTCACGAAGCGCCGAGTTACTTACAGCACAACTAGAACGATTCGAAAATCTTTTGACAGAACTCCTCGAGGTAAGTCGATTCGATGCCGGTGTTGTCAGTCTAGAACCTGAAGTGGTCGATATTGTTTCTTTAGTTGAGAAGACGCTTGAAGCTCTTAATCCAATCGCGCACGGACATGGCTCTACCTTTCATTATGCACACCCAAGTGAGCCAGTCATGACAGTCGTAGATCCACGTCGTATGGATCGAATCTTTCGCAACCTATTGAGCAATGCGATTGCCTATGGAGCGGGCAACCCAATACAAGTTGAGATTAGGACTGGAGAGAAATCAATTGCGATAGCGGTCCGTGACTTTGGAATTGGACTTCGCCCTGGTGAAGAGTTGCGAGTTTTTGATCGCTTCTGGCGGGCCGACCCATCTCGTGAGCGAATAAGGGGTGGAACGGGGTTGGGCCTCTCCATTGCGCAAGAAGATGCACACCTCCATGGTGGAATTATTGAGGCAGTGGGCGTTATTGGTAAGGGATCGTTATTTGTAGTGACCATTCCTCGAGATCGAAGTGAGGAACTCACAGAAAAGCTCTTTGCACTCAATCTTTAGCCCTGACTTCACTATTTTTGTTCCGTGAAATTCCTTGCTTCCGTACTCTCACTAATAATTCCCGTTTCCTGTATCAGTTGCTCGGCTGATGGAAAAATTCTTTGCACTTCTTGTGAAGGTGCTTTCATGCCTTCAGGATTTCTGATGCCTCATCGATTCAGATTGGGTAATTCGAACATAAGCGTCGGCTCGTTAATTCCTTATGATGAAAGAGTGAGCCAGATAATTCTCGGCGCAAAAGAAGGCGGCAATTGCGATCTGGAAGGTGTAGTGACTCGAGCATTACTCGCTGCACGTTCGCTCTTCCCCGCCGATCTAGTACTGACACCTATCCCAAGCTCGTCGAGCGCCAGAAGAAAGAGAGGGCGAGATTTCACTTTAGATCTTGCCCGTGCGTTGGCGCGCGAAACAGGAGATCAGATCTCTACTGCATTGCACTGTGCGCGGAAATTCGCACCGCAAAAGAGCCTCAGCGCTCGAGCGCGAGCGAGAAATATGAACCATGCATTTACATATAGACCAGCGCCCGACGAATCAGGAGTAAAAGGAGCCTTACTTGTTGATGATGTGCTGACCACAGGTGCCACGCTGCGCGAGGGCGTGCGGGCGATGGAGAGGGCAGGACGACCATGTATTGGGGCAATAACGGCCGCTTTCTCGATCAATTGGAGCGGGAGCCAACCCCAGCGTTAGAGTGGGGGTCTATCCCGAGAGAGGCTGAAATAGCGTGGTTGCCCTGCTGGACAAAATCTTACGTGCCGGTGAAGGGCGTCAGGTTAAGAACCTTGAGAAAAACGCGGACCTAGTCAATTCGCACGAAGAGGTTATTTCCGGCCTTGATGATCACGGACTTCGGGCAAAGACTGAAGAATTTAAATCACGGATTGCCGAAGGCGAAGATCTAGATGACATTCTTCCTGAGGCTTTTGCAGTTGTCCGGGAAGCGGCAAAGCGCACCCTTGGTCAACGCCATTATGACGTCCAGTTGATGGGTGGTATCGCTCTTCATCGCGGAAATATTGCTGAAATGCGAACTGGTGAAGGCAAAACTCTCGTCTCCACGCTACCTGCGTACCTCAATGCCCTAACAGGTAAAGGCGTGCACATTGTCACCGTTAACGATTATCTAGCAGAACGCGATAGTGAATGGATGGGTCGCGTCCATCGCTTCCTTGGATTGAGTGTAGGGGTAATTCTTGCGCACATGACTCCCCAAGAACGGCGGGTTGCTTATGCAGCCGATATCACATATGGCACTAATAATGAGTTTGGTTTTGATTATCTTCGTGACAATATGGCTTGGTCAATTGATGATTGTGTGCAGCGAGAACATAACTTTGCAATAGTCGACGAGGTTGACTCAATTCTTATTGACGAAGCACGTACGCCGTTAATCATCAGCGGTCCTGCAGATCGTCCCACGAAGTGGTACTCAGAGTTTGCTTCAATCGCAAAGAAACTCACCGCGGGTGATCATTATGAAGTTGATGAGAAGAAGCGCACCGTTGGAATTCTCGAGGCTGGAATCACAGAAGTTGAACGACTCCTTGGAATTGAGAACTTGTATGAAACTGCTAATACTCCATTAATCAGTTACTTAAATAATGCATTGAAATCCAAAGAGTTATTTAAGCGCGACCGTGATTACGTAGTTATGAGCGGCGAACTGCTGATTGTTGATGAGCATACAGGTCGTATTCTTCAAGGTCGCAGGTATAACGAGGGGCTGCATCAGGCGCTAGAAGCAAAAGAAGGGGTGAAGATTCAAGACGAGAATCAAACTCTCGCAACAATTACCCTACAAAACTACTTCCGACTTTACGAAAAGCTCTCAGGTATGACGGGAACAGCGATGACTGAGGCCTCTGAGTTTTATCAAATTTACAAATTGGGAGTTATTCCCATCCCGACAAATAAGCAGATGCAACGCATCGACCAATCTGATCTTGTCTACAAAACTGAACAGGCAAAGTTTCTTGCCGTTGTCGATGACATCGTAGAACGCCATCGAAAGGGACAACCAGTACTAGTGGGAACGGTGAGCGTTGAGAAATCTGAAGAGTTATCATCGATTCTTACCCGTAAAGGCGTTACCCATGAAGTGCTCAATGCCAAGCAGCACGAGCGTGAAGCGGCAATTGTTGCTCGAGCCGGTTGCAAGGGGGCGGTCACCGTTGCAACCAATATGGCTGGTCGAGGAACTGACATTATGCTTGGTGGAAATCCAGAATTCTTTGCCGACTTTGCGCTACACCAGCGAGGTTTCTCTCCAGTTGACACTCCTGAAGATTATGAGCGGGAATGGCCTGCAGAAATCACTCGACAGCGTCAATTAGTTGCTGCCGAGCATGATGAAGTTGTTGCCCTAGGTGGGCTTTACGTCTTGGGCACTGAACGCCATGAATCACGTCGTATTGATAACCAGCTACGTGGACGCTCCGGACGTCAAGGAGATCCTGGAGAATCACGTTTCTATCTTTCACTACAAGATGATTTGATGCGCCGATTTAATTCTGCACTAGTTGAACGTTTCTTGGGCGCAGCGGGAATCCCAGATGACGTACCTATTGAATCAAAGATGGTGAGTAATGCAATTAAATCGGCACAAACGCAAGTTGAAGGTCAGAATTTTGAAATTCGTAAAAATGTTCTCAAGTACGACGACGTTCTCAATCGTCAGCGCCAAGTTATCTATGCCGAACGGCGCAGCGTTCTGGAGGGAGCAGACCTCCGCGAACAGATGATTGGATTTATTGATGATGCAGTTCGCGGCCAAGTTGCATTTGCAACTGCCGATGGTTTCCCTGAGGAGTGGAATCTTGAGGCGCTCTGGCAGCAACTTAAAGCGCTCTACCCAATTACCATTACTCAGGAACAAATAATCGAAGAAGTTGGCGATATTTCTGGGGTATCTAGTGAATACCTCAGCGAGTTGGTGCGCAACGATGCGCTCGAGCAGTACGAGCTCCGTGAGAGTACTTTGACTCCAGAGATCACTCGTGAATTAGAGCGACGGGTAGTGCTCTCGGTGCTCGATCGCCGCTGGAGAGATCATCTTTACGAAATGGATTATCTCCAAGAGGGAATCGGATTACGTGCAATGGCCCAACGAGATCCACTCGTTGAATATCAAAAAGAAGGTTATGACCTCTTTGTGGCGATGATGGAAGGCATAAAGGAAGAATCTGTTGGCTTCCTCTTCCATGCTGAAGTAAATATAGAACGGACTTCGCAGGGCGAACTTGCCTCCGCTTCTCTGCCAGAACTTGGTGGTGGAGAGCAAGAGTTGCACTACTCGGCGCCTGGCGAGCTCGGAGAACCAGAGCAGCAGAGCGTTCGATCTAGCGATGAAACCTCTCGCAATGCACCGTGCCCTTGTGGTTCAGGTAAGAAGTTCAAGCGTTGTCACGGAGATCCACGCAACCGCTAAATCGTGTAAAGCTCTACACAGATCCACCGGCCATCTAAACCTTCAAAACGGGCGACCAGTATTCGACTTCGTTCTCTGCCGTGCAGCATTGCGGTGACTTCAAGAATCTGATCAAAAGGTTGGCCGATGCTCTTACGACCGATCCGAATCTGAGCAGGACGGGCTCTTGCGTTTTCATTGAGATAGGCAAAAACTTTTCGATTGCACCAGCGTGAGAGTTGTACTGGCGATCGCCTACCGTTGAGAATTTCGACTGCGCTATGCACAAATCGATCTACCCAATCCTTTGGCGTGGGCAGATTCTCAAAGGGCGTTATCTGCCGACCAAAATCAAATTCATCCTCAACCGAGCAATCGCTATCGGGCGTTGGTTTAAAGGTGAGCGTCGATTTGAGAGGAGATTTGTCAGGGGAGCTTGGCCCGAATAGGTCAAGTGCTTCTTGGAAGAGGATGGTTGTCATGACATGAGATTTATGTCAAGAAATTCATCCGACCTCCTACCTCTATCCAATCTTTCCTCATTCGAAAGTATGAGTGCGAAATCAATTACGGCCTAGCCGGCGGCTTCTTGTAATAAACGCCCATGCGAAAAAAAGAGGTAATCGGGGCAGTGTTCGTGATAATCGGCGTGGCTGGGATGTACCTATCTACGCGAGATGCGCTCCCGAAGTATCAATACTTCGCCGCCACCCGCGATTTAAATGCAGGCGAAACGGTTGCTGCCTCAGATTTTCAGGGAATAGCGATTGATCTACGCGCTGCTGCAAACTATTACATAACTGCTAACGCGAAATTTTCAGCTCGAAGAGTTTTGCGGAAAATCAGCAAAGGAGAGCTCATTCCGCGAGATGCAATAAGTAGCGCAACTTCTCCGGAACTCAGGAAAGAAATTTCTTTTACTCTTCCAAGTAATAAGAAACCCATTGGACTTAAACAGGGTGATTTAGTTGATATTTATTTCTTTGATGTACCCACCGAAGGGGCAAGTGAGAAATCAGTGAGCATGTTAAAGGTTTATCAGCGAATACAAATTCTCTCGATTGAGAAAATACCGGGTCAATTTAATGGAGAAGCAAACGCGACTATTTTGCTTAATCCAGAGGATGTCTCCGGTTTTTTAACTCTTCTTCTTGGCAAGGATTTCTGGCTCAGTAAAGGGCTTGACGATGCTCTCTGATCTATCGGTCAATCTGTTGATTGTCGACCCAGATTTAGAACAACGAGTCCTTAAGGTCTTGGAATCGACAGAATTTAAAGTCTCCGGGCGCTTTCTCTCACTGCATGATATTGCTGAAAGCTTACGCGGTAATGAAATTCTTATCTCTACCTGGGATTCATTTCCGCTCGATTTTAAAGAACATGACAGGATAAGCGGTAATTTTTTAGATCTAAAGCGAAAGTTTTTATCCACAGTTCTCATTGGCGAAGAAGAATTCTCAAATGTATTAACTCTCTCAGAAAATTCACTGCAGATGTTGCCAGGTCTTTTATCATCTGTTGTACCAATCGGATTTAACAGTGAAAAATCTGATGATGCCTTGCAAATTTTGGGTGTGGCTCCACGCGTTGGTGCACGAATGCTAAGGCGAACATTGGAATTAGCCTCGAGCGATCAGTTTCTTTTATTTGCACGTAAGAAATCGGCTGATCGGACGATTATTTACTGTTCAGAGTTGGACGAAGAGTGCATTGCCGAGCTATTTAAAAGCGTTTTCGAGAACAAGGGTAAATACACGAGGCAAGCTGTAGTGATCACAAAAGCGCCTCAGACTCGCAGTGCCTTGAATCGAGTCAAAGCTCTTGAGAGGGAATTACAAGGCCTAGCAATTTCCGCGGTATTTATGCTGCCATTTGATAAGAGACTCCAGCTTGATGGCGAGTTAAGTAAGAGTGGAGTCCGAGCTCTTTCGCCACTATTCGACTGGATCGCCAAACCGAATTAGTCTTATCTCATGCGAGCGTATCTACCGATGAATTCAAATTCGCTCAGCGCCTTTTCGCAGAGCAAGAAATTGGCCTCTCCTTACATCATCGCTCCAACGGAGAAAGTAGCAGAACGATATGGAGTAAGTGAGCTAGAAGAGCTTGAATATGCTGCCTTAGAAATTGCCCGGACCAAGTCTGAACAAGAGCATTATCCGATAATTGCAACCTTTGACTGTGCAGATTTGATTGTAGCTGATGTGAGAGAAGTAGAGCCAGGAATTATTGACGGCACTTTTTTATTATTATGGGAAGACTTGATTGCAATCTATCGAATTACAGATGAAGATGAAGAATTAGAGTGGTACGACGTTTCTGAATATTTTCTGCTGCTAGAGAAAGCCAGTGAATAGTTATGGCAGCGCTGGATGAGTTAACGGCAAAGAGCACTCTCAATGGCGAAGAGATAAATCGTCTAAGGGCAATAATCTCTGAATGGCAATTATTGGCAGATTTATCTTTTGCAGACTTACTACTCTGGGTTCCCCTAAGAGAAAATCCAAAAAGCTGGCCCGAAGGTCATGTCGTAGTCGGACAGATGCGACCTACTACTGCCGCAACGGTGTACGCCAAGGATTTGGTTGGTCAAAAAGTAAGGTGGGGCGAACGTCCCTGGATTGATGCAGCGCTCTCTGATGGTGAAATCCAACGCGATACCGAACCCGAGCCAGTCGGCGAACTGCTAGTAAAAGAGGAGTGCATTCCAATTCTGCATCAAAGCAAAGTTATCGGAGTGATAGCACGCTACCGAAATGTTGAACAGATGCGTTCCCCAGGTCGACTTGAGTTGACTTATCGTGAAGCAGCTTTTGATTTAGCTCGAATGATTAGCGAGGGCACTTTCCCTGCCGCGAAAGTAGTTACGGAAACTACGCCGCGAGTTGGTGATGGATTAATCCGGCTAGACAGCAATGGCATGATTTCATTTAGTAGTCCAAATGCTATTTCTGCATTTCGCCAGATTGGCTATCAAGAGGATCTTGAGCTCGGTGATCTTGGTGAAATTCTTGAGTCACTCTCACGCGGGTTTAAGGATCGCTTCCCTAGAGATGAATCCTGGCACTCCATACTTAACGGGAAAATTCCACGGCAAATTGAATATGAAAATAGCAACGGAGTACTCGATCTCTACGTTCTTCCATTAACAGCGGGAAATGATCGGGTCGGTGCGCTAGTTTTGGTGCATAACGTGACAGAAATTCGTCGACGTGAGCGTGAGTTAATTTCCAAAGATGCAACAATTCGTGAGATTCACCACCGCGTAAAAAATAATCTGCAGACCGTGAGCGCCTTGCTAAGACTGCAAACTCGCCGCGCTGAAGATCCATCGGCTGCCTCAGCAATAGAAGAGGCGATTCGTCGCATCGGTTCAATAGCTCTAGTCCACGAGATGCTTTCAACCACCGCCCAAGAGATGGTGGAATTCGATGAAGTGGCTGACAGGTTAATCTCTGCGGTAAGGGATGTTTCCACCCTGCGACCTGGAATTACACTTGAGCGAATTGGAAAATTTGGCGCATTGCACCCCGAAACAGCAACGCCCTTAGCCTTAATACTTACGGAATTGATTCACAACGCTTATGAACATGGACTTGCAAACACAGGCTCTAAGCTCTCTATATCTGTCAAGCGTCAAAATGATCAGCTTACATTGGAAGTGAGTGATGATGGCATTGGCCTCCCGTCGGGCTTTGATATTCAACAGAGCGGTAGCCTTGGTCTGCAAATTGTGAAAACTCTCACTACCAATGAATTGGGTGGAAAGATTGAAGTACTACCAGCAGAGAATGGTGGAACTCGAATCCACCTTGAAATTTATTGCTGATTAATCTCGTAAGGGTTCGGATTTTCAATCCCACGCGCACGGTTACGCGCAGCTCGTCGCTTTAGCGCTCTACGTTCATCTTCTGAAAGACCGCCCCATACTCCGGCTTCTTGGCCACTTTCTAACGCCCACTTCAAGCATTCATTAATTACCAAGCAGCGATTGCAAACTTTTTTAGCCTCTTCAATTTGTTGCAAGGCTGGACCAGTATTGCCGACTGGGAAAAAAAGTTCTGGATCTTCATCCCTACAAGCAGAGCGATGTCGCCAGTCCATGGCCGCCCCCTTGCGTTACGTGGAAAAGTTGAGAATCGCGCGAGGCGCTCTGGAGCTCTCCAGGCTGCTTCGCAGGTCTTCTATTCTCCCGGTAGATGGGGCGTGGAACAAGGAAGCCAGGGGTAATTCCACTCACAGGATTCTCGCTTTTGTGAGCTTGCCGTCTCTCCAAGATGAAATCCAAGCCTCGCACCCGCCTCCAGTGGGCGGTGCAATATCACGCCCGACCCACTGGGCGGTACAAATTCAGGTTAACGAAAATGGCTCATCTGTAAGAGGATATGCATATGAGTTCACTCGATACCGCATATTTTGGAACCGGTTGTTTTTGGGGGGCGGAGCGTCGCTTCTGGCAGATGACTGGCGTTGTAGAAACGCGCGTTGGGTATATGGGTGGCACGAGCGCTCACCCAACCTATAACGAGGTTTGTTCTGGAGCAACGAATCACGCAGAAGTTGTGAAAGTCGCTTTCGATACCTCACTGATTAGTTACGACCAAATACTTGTGGCATTTTGGGAAATGCATGATCCAACCACGCCCAATCGCCAAGGAAATGATGTGGGTACCCAGTATCGAAGCGCAATTTTTTACACTTCGGATGATCAAAAAGATGTTTCAGTAAAAAGCAAAGAGATTTATCAAAGCGAATTAACTAAATTAGGTTTTAGCTCAATCACAACAGAGGTCACTAAAGCGCCTGAGTTTTGGGAAGCCGAGGAGTACCACCAGAGATATTTAGAGAAAAATCCAAATGGTTACGATTGCCATGCGACTACGGGCGTTCCATTTCCTGTTGCTTCACTGCCGAGTTGATTGGTTAAAGATGAGTAATTACCCACATAATATCGATGAAGATGAATTGAAAGCTCGAGTGGATAATCTATCTTTCAATGTGTTACGAAAAGCGGCAACTGAAGCGCCATTTACCGGTGAATATACCGACGAAGAAAGTGTTGGCGTCTATCGCTGCAAAGCCTGCGCTGCCGAACTTTTCCGAAGCGAACATAAGTTTCATTCAGGTTGCGGATGGCCCTCTTTTTATCAACCAGGTGATGAAGCCGCTGTTGAATTGATTCCTGATCATTCATTAGGGCGAGTGCGCACCGAAGTTCGATGCGCAAATTGCGGATCACATTTAGGCCATGTTTTTGAGGGTGAGGGATACCAAACGCCAACAGATCAGCGCTGGTGTATTAATTCAGTCTCACTAACTCTCGAGAAAAAGTAGGAAATAGCCGCTTCCTTAACCCGATACCCTAGGCTAGCTGCCAATCACCCGATTACATGCCCTGACGAGGAGAAATCGAAATGACCCCAGTATCCGTATGGTTCATTACGATTGGGGCTTTGATTGGAGTACTTCTCTTTGATCTGCTCCTTGCGTTCAAGAGGCGAAATCAATTAACAACAACTAAAGAAGCAGCGGTTTGGACCCTTTTCTACGTTTTTGCGGCCATCATCTTTGGGTGGAGCCTTGGATTCTGGGAAGGAACCAGAGAACGTTCAGAGTTTTTTGCAGGGTGGCTCACAGAGTATTCACTCTCGATCGATAACGTCTTTGTCTTTATCATTATTCTTACTCGGCTAAAGGTGAGTAAAGAGCGTGCTCAACTAGTGCTACTTATCGGAATCATGCTCGCCCTGGTATTACGTGGAATTTTTATTGCCGCTGGCGCTGCGCTGATACATCGTTTTGTCGCAGTTTTCTTCCTCTTCGGGGCATTTTTAATCTATACAGCATGGCATTTAGCAAAAGACAGTGAAGAAAGCGACGACTGGCAGGAATCTCGACTCATCAAGAACCTTGCTGCTCGCGGAGCAACTCCATTTACCATTGCCCTGGTGGCAGTAGGTACAACTGATTTACTTTTTGCGCTTGATTCGATTCCCGCGATTTTTGGTCTCACTAAAGATCCATACATTGTTTTTACAGCAAATGCATTTGCACTAATGGGCTTACGTCAACTTTATTTCTTACTTGGCGATTTTCTCAATAGGCTCATTTACCTCTCCAAGGGTTTAGCGATTGTGCTTGGATTTATTGGTGTAAAACTAATTATCGAAGCGTTCCACGGAATTGGAATCCATAAGGTTGGCTCATTTGAGATTCCAGAGGTCTCGCTCACCGTGAGCCTTGGAGTTATCATCGCCGCTTTGGCAGTTACCACGCTTATTAGCCTCACTAAGTCTCAGCAAAATGAGCAAAATCAGCGAAAAAATGGACTGGGTGGACAGGGTGGACCTGAGGGAAGGTTTAAGTAATGAAGCCGATTGCAGTTGTCACTGGAGCAAGCAGTGGAATTGGCGCAGCCACTGCGCAATTGTTGGCCAATAATGGATTTCATGTAGTGGCAATAGCGCGTCGAAATGATCGACTTGCCGCTCTAGCAAAAGAAAATAGCTCGATAGAAGTTTTGCAGGTTGATGTCACAAAAGATAGCGATGTTAAGGAGCTTGCCAAGCAGCTACAGGGGCGGCCGGTCGAGGTGTTGGTCTGTAATGCGGGTGGCGCATTCGATTTCGATACCGTTGTCGATTCCGATCCTGAGTTATGGATGAAGACGTACGATGTAAATGTTGTGGGATCTGTTAGATGTATAAAAGAGATTCTGCCAATCATGGAAAAGCACGGGAAGGGTCATGTCGTCATCATCACTTCAACGGCTGGTCAGATTGCTTATGAAAATGGTGGATCTTACGTGGCAGCAAAACATGGAGAGGTGGCTTTGGCTCGTACGCTTCGCTTGGAGTTAAGTGGAAAACCGATACGCGTCACTGAGATTGCCCCTGGAATGGTGAAAACTGATGAGTTTGCTCTCACTCGATTCTCAGGCGATAAAGAGAAGGCGGCGAAAATTTATGCAGGGGTTGAGAAACCTTTGACTGATTCAGATGTTGCAGAAGCTATTCGGTGGAGCGTGATGCTCCCTGAGCATTTCAATATTGATTCAATGACAATTAGGCCCGTTGCACAAGCTGCTCAACATAAGGTTCATCGGGTGCAGTAGTGGTAAGTAAAAAATTAGCAACCGACTCCTTGGAGCAATTACGGCTTCGAAAAAGTACAAAGTGGCGCGAGTATGACTCGGACGTGCTTCCGCTGCCCGTTGCTGAAATGGATTACCCAGTTGCCGAACCAATAATTGATGCAGTTGCAGAGATGATGCGCCGATCAGATACCGGGTATCTCGGGAAGTTTCCCGAGCTCGGGGAGGCTTTCGCAGGCTTTGCTAAGCGCCGATGGAATTGGAACGTTAATCCAGAATTAATCCGAATTGCCACCGATGTAGGCGTCGCCACTATTGAGATTTTGCGATTACTTGGTTCCCCAGGGGATCGAGTAGTGGTTATGCCCCCTATTTATCCTGCTTTTTACAATTGGACTAAGGAAATTCACTTTCCAATCGTGGAAGCTCCTCTACTCAAGAACGACCAGAACTATTCAATAGATTTCGCAGCGGTTGAACGTGAATTCGCAGCCG